>Ga0302309_10000592_pt1 | contig 40866 bp, 27 predicted proteins | sample III_Palsa_N1_1_FD_200453 | JGI IMG/M metagenome (GOLD analysis project Ga0302309, IMG submission 200453) | Peat permafrost microbial communities from Stordalen Mire near Abisko, Sweden - III_Palsa_N1_1 | ecosystem: Environmental > Terrestrial > Soil > Palsa > Peat permafrost | place: Sweden...
AACGGTAACTTTAAGTAATGGCGTGCCTATTGAAACTGTTTCCAAAATGTTAGGTCATAAATCGCTTAAGCAAACACAGCATTATGCAAAGATTGTGGATTTGAAAATCAGTGAGGATATGGCCGCCCTAAAAGGAAAGTTAGCGACAATATGATCAGTCTGCAAAATAGAGTATGTATAATTTTGAAAATATTAGAGGTGCTCTACCGATATATCTCCTTTCAAACTTATATTGAAGGTAAGCTAATTAGATTTGAATTGTTGCAAGTTATGCAACAGTTCAATAGAATGTAAAAGATTTCGCCATAGGCCTCATTAAGCAATATACTGTTATTCTGAATCTACAATTTTTATCAATATAACAGACAAAGGCAGTAACGGTCAAGGAATCCTTGACAATTCAAAATGAGATGATCAAGCACGATAAAGTATATTTGTGAATAAAATCAAGCGGCTACAGGAAAGTTAGCTTAATTAACGAAGTGTTGCGATCAAGCTTAAGCTTACTTTTCAGTCGTTTTAGCCCGACCAATACATGCTTGCATTACTTTACTTCGAAGCTGATAATGTTCAGTTATCCTTTATTCGGCTTACTGCATTGCCATCGCGAACCGCATTCTGGGGTGCTTTTCCGCGAGGATCTTTTTTTGTTTTTCAAGGTTGACTTGAGTGTAGATCTGGGTGGTCATGATCGAACTATGGCCGAGCAGGGACTGGATATATTTAATATCGACATCATTTTCCAGAAGCAGGGTGGCGAAGGTATGGCGGAGGACATGCGGGGTCACTTTCTTCCCGATTTTGGCCATTTCTGCAAGATTACCAACAAGTATACGGATCGATTGATCGGAGAGCTTATTGCCCAACCGGTTGACCAGGAGGTAACCGCCGTTCGTCGCGATTCGGGCGGCGAAAAGTGTGCAATACGTGCGGTTGCTGTTAATATGGATCACACTCGGATGCGCGGGGTCATCGTAACCAAAGACTCGCCTGTTCCTGGAATAATACATTTCCACGGTCATGGTGATAACTGCATTTTGTATCAGTTCGGCTACCTTGGCTGAGGAGATGTTCGCCATATCGAACGAGGCATGAGCCGTTATAGCCCCCCAAAACTGTGGGTCTACGATGAGTTGATTGGCGGATCTGGCCGCATCAGCTACCTCGGGAATGGTGGTACTGTTACTGATAAGGATCATATGGGTTAATTTATAATCTGGAGACAAAACCTACCTTTAGATAGATGATCATATTGTCCGTCGTAGATGACACCAATTTCACATCACTGTTGTTAGAAATAAAATCGAAACCGATATTGATGGCTTGATTGCTGGTTTGACTCAGGTTGATGATTCCGCTGATATTAAATTCCGGATAGGCTAAACTGCATTTGTTATTGGTACTGAAAAACTTGCTAAAGTTGTCGTTACCAGCTTGGACCTGAAAAAAGTTATAATAAAAAGAGCCTACGATAGCGGAGTTGAAAGCAGACATGGTCAGACCCAGTCTCTCCTGGGTGACAAAAGGACTGTATTTACTGGCAATTTTTGTAGTTGGATCTAAGTAGTCTATTTTTTTAGAAAGCGCGTCGAGATCGACAGTTGCCCCAAGACTTAGATCCTTTCCTTTAGTAAATGCATATACTCCCTCTACTTTGAAACCAAAACTGCTGGATTCCGGGGAAAGGAATTTTGCGGCCGCTTGTGCCTTCACACTGTCTGTAGCAAACGTATTCCCCCATATCGAGGCAGCGAAGGCCCATTTATCATCAGGGTGGACCTGGCTATAGGAAAAGGAAGGTGAAACCATGAGGTTAAGACCGCTCTGTCCCAAGTTAGGCATCGTAAAATCAGCACCTGCATTTAAGCCAGCTGTAGAACCGGCAACCCCGGTTGAGGAAAATTTCACCACACCACCAGCAGCGTCGACCTCGATACCGTCGTTCAAACTAGAGCCTGATTGCGGGGTAGCGATAATACTGTTCGGCGCACCCGCATTGTTGACGCTTGCCGCCACGACGGAACCGAATTTGACCGCGGTGACGCCGGTCAGGTTTGTCCCGTTGATCGTTACACTATTCGAGCTGGTTAAGGTAACCGAAGTAATCGTCGGGGCAGGTGCGCCCGCTGCCGGAGGCGAAGTGGTTGAGGAATTTTGTGCCACGATTTTACGGTTAAGTGCGTTAGACAACCGTTGTGCGACGGCCAACTGACTGATCAGCAACGCTCCTAAGATCATACAGAAAAGATTTTTTTCATGATAAGCAGGTTTTAGTTTTAATAATAAAGATCGACCTCACCACCGGGGGAGTTATTACTCATGACATCGCAGCGTTGCCCATTATCTTGCACGGGCGCATAGGGTGTCCAGGCAAGATTGGCCTGAGCGCCACCTGTTTGCAATTCAATATTATTCAATTGAATAAATCCTGCCGCCGGATAGTCGGTAAACGCCTTCAAATTATAACATTCCAAAGTTTCATTTGCCCAGGCCAATTCTCCGACAGCCCTGACGGATAAATCATTGCTGTAGCCCTCAAAAGCAGATTGATAATCAAAGGCACTGCCGGATTGAGCGGTAAGCGTCATCATACCCTTAAGCCTGTCACCCGGATTCACGGGCACCAGTGAACTATGCAGTCCCAGGCCTGAGCCCGGTCCGCCTACATACCAGTTCGCGATCGCCCAATAATTACCCCCGCCCGCTGGCGAAACGCCCCACTGTAACACCGGTTGTAGAATAACCTGATAATTGGCATCCTCGATCCCATTGAATAAATAGATCAGTTGCCCGTTTTTTGTTGACGGAGGAGGCGGCACGATCCAGTCTGTGCTAAAATAATTGATCGGGCTCCCGGCTGCATTCATCCACCCCGAATAAACGATCCAGCCACCGGATTTCGGGCCCGAAGTTTCCTTCGCCGACAAATTGCGTAAACTCATACGGCTGTTTGTCCGTAAATTCATTTTTCCCAGTAATTGGATGGATTGACCCGTTGCGGTATGGACCTTGTGTAAGGTGCCCTTAATGGTCTGGACGTGATAACCGGATTCGATCAAATGAACATTCGATTTTAATCTCGGACCTCCCGGGGTAATCACCATTTCTGCTAACGGCGAAATACCTGGTTGATTTACTTTTCCCATAAAATGTGACAAATTTAAGTACTTGAAATTTAGGTGTTTAAATTAACAAGTGCAAATATTATTTTTTTTAATATGGAGATATCATATTTTTCTTTCATCCGTCATCATGCCACCAACGAATACATATTGCGAGGATAAAATTCAACACCCGGCGAAATATTTTTTTTGTTGCAAACCCTAATAAATATTAGGATATTCCGCACTGATAATAAATAGATAAACCTTATTCAATTCGCTTGGAAACATTACCAATCAGACACTTGTCAGCGAGGGTTCCTTGGCATGACAATAAATGGAACGGCACTTTTTGCTGTGACGTGCTCAATAATAGTTTTTGTCGTATCCTGTCCCGCATTGACGCTGAAAAAGACCCTAACCGCGAACGTGATGGTGAACTGATCAATCAGGATTATTTGCCGCCATGTGTACCGGAAAAAGGCACCTTTTTATCGCCCCATGAATTCGTCCGGCCCTTGAAACATGCCTGGAGCGATTATAACGTGTTATATAAAGAATACCTGCCAGGGGATTATCATCATAAAGTTTATTCTTTTAATGCCGTGCCTTTCGCTTGGATGATGAAGGCGAAAGCTACTGTCAGCGATTGGGAAAAGGCACGGGACCCATCGATCTTTGAGCACCGTTCGGCTAAGGCGCAGCAGTTTGAACTGGCTTATGATCCGGAGCTGGAAGAAGTGGTGGACGAAAAACTAGGCTTTGATGGGAATACCTGGGTACAACATCCGCAAAACCAGCAATTATTGCTGGATTCATTTTTTGGTGCGTTGCAGGAGCGACGATCGCTGATCTTCTTTTACGCGAAAGAAACGCCGCTTTCTGAAAGCAATGAACGGGTGATCATCGGCGTAGCCAAAGTCAAGCATGTCGGCCCTTTGCAGCATTACAAATTCAAGCCTAATTATAAAGGATATCGGAGCTATCCCTGGGATCGTTGTGTGGAACATACCTTGACACCAAATTTGAAAGACGGGTTCCTGATGCCCTACCATGAATTGTTGGAATACAATGCGAATGGTGAATTGGACCCGCATGACTTTGTCGCCGTGGCAACCAGCTTTGAAGAGTTTTCATATGCCTCGGAACTGGTGGAACATGATACCGCTATTGATTGCTTGCTGAACATGGCGGAGGCGCTAAAAAAATCAGCGGTCGTACTGAACAAATCCTTTGAAAAAGAACTGAAATGGATTGATACGGAGATTAGTAATTTATGGGATATGCGCGGGCCGTTTCCGGGTATGGGCGCAATGCTCAGCGCATTGAAGATGGCCAACGGTAATACACTGGCCTGGGAGATCGAAAAGTTTGTCGAAGAGCGGGACGGCGACCTTTTTACCACGAACCCTTGGACGATCTTTGAAGAAAGTATCGCGGAGCCGGGTAGGTATTTGGCCGAAAAGGGGACCAGGTATTTTACCACGACACTTAAAATGATCTGGAAAAGTGTTCCTGGCAGAAAGAAGGCATTGGTTCAGTTGATGAGCCGGATGCGGCTGAATAATGACCAGGCGGTTACCTTGTTCAAAAACTATCATGAAATGGTAGGTGCGCTGGATAATGTACTGGCTAATCCGTATTTACTTTATGAAAAGACCCGTTACCGTTATCCGGGTCTGATCTCTTTTAATCAACTCGATAAAGCCGTGTTGCCGCCACCAAGGATCGCCGATGTATTTCCATTACCGGAACCTTCGGCTTTGGATTCGCAACTGGACGAAAGAAGAATGCGGGCGATCACGGTATGGGTTTTGGAAGAAGCCGCCGCTCAGGGACATAGTTTACTGCCTTTTGGCGATGCGTTAGAACGCCTGGAAGGCAAGATACTCGACGAAGAGTTTCCGATCAATGAAGATTTGCTGATGGCCTATGCCGAAGAGGTATTCTTCCAGCAGGAGATCGTTGTGGTTACTGACGGTCAGCAGCAATTCCTGAAATTAAAGCGATTAGCTGAGGTCAAAGAGCTGATCGCCAATCGAATCAACAAAGATCGTATTACCAGCAAATCTTATGAGATAAATGAGAACTGGAAGGAGTTGGTCGACGATTTCATTAACGAAGAACAAAAAATCAAGGAGTCACCAAGCGAACACGAAGAGGCTGCGCGCTTGGAAAAATCGGAAGCGCTACGTATCCTGGTTAATTATAAAGTATCGGTATTGATCGGACCCGCCGGTTCGGGTAAAACAACCCTGCTGAAGTTATTTGAAACCTTGCCGGAAATCCGCCGTGGCGGCGTTTTGAAATTAGCACCGACCGGGAAAGCGCGTGTGAAATTGGGTGCCGATGCGAAAACCATCGCACAATACCTTTATCCGGATCGTTACGACGCCACTACAGGCGTCTATTTCAATAATGAGATGGCAGCTAAATATGCAGGCGCCAGAAACGTGATCATCGATGAAGCCTCAATGCTGACCGAAGAACAGTTAGCGGCTATATTCGATGCACTCGGTTCTTTTGACCGCTTGATTTTGGTCGGGGACTTTAGACAGTTGCCGCCGATCGGCACTGGCCGGCCATTCGTGGATGTCACGGAATTGTTGAGGCCCGACACCTATGAAGATGAACGCTACAAGATCGGGCCTGCATATGCGGAACTATGCCGGATATTACGACAATCGCCTGTCGGTGATGAGGAACGTGTTGACGTACAACTCAGCCGTTGCTTTGGCAATGAGCCAGCAAAAGATGACCTGGCCCTATTTAATACCCTTACGGCCCAACCGATCAATAACCCATATATCCGCCTGGAAAAATGGTATGCCAGCACGGATTTCCGGGAGTTATTGATCAAAGTCATTTCGGAGGAACTCAATCTGGGCCAGGATGACGTGGCCAAAGAATTTAACCGGCGCATCGGCGCGGTGGATGACGGCGGGTATCAGTACTTTAATGTCGACCGTGCGGAAAGAGAAATTGAAAAATGGCAGATCATTACGCCCATTAATGGCTACGGCTTTGGTACCAAAGAGATCAATAAGCAAGTCCAGCAAACCTACCGACGCTATTTTATTGACCTGGCACTGCGACCTTACAATCGTAAGGTGGCTAAACCCAAAGGCGTCGACAATATGGTTTACGGAGATAAAGTGATCAATCTCCGCAACAGCCGCTGGGAAGACTGGCAGGGCATCTACCCTAAAGAAAAGAAAGCTACCGCCTTAAATTATTTTGCCAACGGCGAGATCGGCAGTATAGTGGGTAAGTTCAAAGGGGCTTCGATGAATAACCAGGGGGAAATGAATGTGGAGATCGCATTTTCTACACAGCCTGGCTATAGCTACATCTTTTGGCCAGGTCAGTTTAGCGAGGAATCCCGCAAAAGCTATAAGTTCGAACTGGCTTATGCGATCACTGTTCATAAAGCGCAAGGCAGCGGCTTTGAAAAGGTGTTTTTTGTGCTGCCTGCCAAGGGTGCTGGCTTATCCCGGGAATTGCTATATACCGCCTTAACCCGGCAGGAAAAGAAGATTATCATTTTGCACCAGGGTGCTTTCCGGGATTTTATCCGCTTGGCCGGCACGGATGCATCTTCGACAGCACGACGCTTCACCGATCTTTTCTTTTTGCCGGAAGCCCGTCTATTTCAAAAGAAGTGGTACGATGCGAAATACATCAATATTTCCGAGCGCGGCGAGCCGATGATCTCAAAAAACGAGGTCATTATCGCAAACAGCCTGTTTAAGTATCGTGGCACCATCGATTACACTTATGAGGATAAGCTTAAATTGGAATCATCAGGAAGAACGATCAAACCGGACTTTACCATCGAAAACCTGGTTACGGGCCGTAAGATTTACTGGGAACACTTGGGTATGATGACCAAAACCAATTATCGTGAAAAATGGGAGCTTAAAAAGGCTGGTTACCTGGCCGATGGTTTCGTATTACATGCGCAAGCCAAACCCAGCGATGAAAAGGTACTCATCATCACCGAAGAAAACCCTAACGGCGGCATCGATAGTCAATATTTCGACCAGCTCATCCAGCAAGTCATTTTAGAACATTAAATGGAAGATTTTAAATTATTAGGCATCCGCCCGCGCAAGGGCTGTCATCCTAAACTTGTTAAAAACCTGCAGGTCGGCCAGATCTATCAGTTTTATGACGGTGCTAAATTCTATAGTGGTGACAACGACGCCGGTTTACACAGTCCTGTCGACTTGATCACATTTAAAGATGAAGTACCGGACAACTTGTATAAGGTCATGGCAAACGGCGAAGAATACCCGCTAAGAATCAATATTTCGGCTGTCGCCGGTAAAAACGGTTCCGGCAAAAGTTCGCTCGTAGAATTATTCAGCGCGGCGATCTTTGTTTTCGCCATAGATAAGGGCCTGATAACGCCGACCACTTCAAAAGTATTATCCACTTTGAAGTATTGGGAAGACGAACTCCGGGCGCATAAGGAAAGGCAAAAAGAACTCGCCAAAGAAAAAACGACCTTTATGAAAGCGTTTGATAAGCAGGCCATCATACAAAACACGGGTAAACACCTACCCGCCGCACCTCAAAACGACAAAACCATCTTGTATGATGGCACAGAAGCTGCGATCAAGAAACAGCTCCGTTTAGAAAACGCTGTAAGCGAAAAGATTGAAGAGGCTCAGACACGCATTGCCGAGAACAAAGCGCGCTTAGCAGAATATAAAAAGATGGCTGAGCGGGTAAAAGTGGATCTATTTTATCAAGTCGATGAGACCTGTTATCTTTTGTCAACAGACGTGGGCTCCACGGGCAGATCAGCATTGTATCAGCTACCAAAGCAAAAAGGTGGTAAGCCTGAAGAAATCCTGAATTTAGGTGGGGCTGCGCATTCAGACTTTTTGTTTTACACGATTGCGGTCAACTATTCTCATTATTCCTTAAACGCCAAATATTTAGGTGACTGGATCAAACTGTTATTCCACAAAAACGACGGTTATCGAACGCCTTTAGTACTGACGCCCATGCGTGACGACGGTAATTTTGACATTAATGACGAAACCGGTTTTGCCCGAACTCGCCTGTTGAACAACCTGCTGGTGACAGAAATGAACCGCAAAGAAAAGTTGAAAGAGATCAAAATCACCGATAAGCAATCCATCAGCGAAGTCTATTTCACATTAGACAAAGCAAAGATCGGGCGCATTAAAAAGAGGATTACCGTAGACACCGCCGTTCGTGGAGAACGCAGGGCACTGGACCTACTTGAACACTTCCTTAAAGTGGCATTCGAAAATGAACCGCTTGCCAACCCGTTAGGTGCTAACTTTGCGCTAAAAGAAACGATCTTCAACTATATCGTAAAAAAAATAGACAGCATCACTTATAATTACACCGAATTTCAACCCGGATTTATTTGGGACACAGAAATTCCTCATCAGCAAAACGAACGCTTTCTGAAAAAACTGCTCGATGACAAAACGCACGTAACTTATAAGTTGAAGCAAGCCCTCAATTTCCTGCGCTATAACATGGAAACGGAAGGTAGAAACCGCTTTACCATAGATAAAGCCGACCTCAAAGGCAATAAGATCGTTCGTTTCCATTTCAGCCTGCCGGAATTGCTAAATGGTTTGCAAGACCGGGAAATCGACAATATCATACCGCAACTTCCACCATCAATTTTCGAAGTAGATTTCAAATTGACCAATCAGCGCGGGCAGAGTTCCTGGTTCAGCGCGCTGAGTTCCGGCGAGCAGCAGTACATCCATATCCTGCAATCTATTCTTTATCACATTAATAATTTACAATCTGCTCATGCAGACCCGGACCGGATCAAATACAAGGCCTTAAATATCATCTTGGATGAAATAGAACTCTATTTTCATCCTGACCTCCAGCGCAGGTTCATTTCCGGCTTGCTCGATGCCTTTAAAGACATGAACGTACGTTTCGGAAACGAAATAAAAGCCATCAATATCCTTTTCCTGACCCATTCGCCGTTCATTCTGTCCGACATTCCTACACAAAATATTTTACGTCTCAAAGTCGGTGGGAAAAACGGAAAAGCGTTGCCCTTTGAAGGCGAGTTCAAAACTTTCGCCGCCAATATTCACGAACTCCTCGCGCACAGCTTCTTCATCGACGGTACCCTCATGGGCAAATTCGCTGAAGACAAAATTGACTCGCTTATCAAAAAGATAAGGCGATCTAAAGTCAAAGAACTTACGGAGGACGAACAAAAGTTATTAGACCTGATTGGCGACAGTTATTTGAAATCCAGCATCAATAGTTTTAAAAAACTTCAGGGTTATGATCAAAATTGATTTTCCAAAGCCGAATGACGCCAAAGCCGATTATTTGAAAGCGGTGAAACCTGCTGTGCTGAACCGTTTGGAGATATTTAAAAAAACACTAGATGACATCAAAGGCCCGGCGACGAGGGTGGTGAACGACAATATCGATAGTTATAAAGTGACGACTAAAGAGCTGATACTTTTAATGGACGACCCCCAATTTGCTGACGACGCTTTCCATGCGCGAAATTATCAGTCCACGGTAGACAACTATGTGGCAGATCCTCATAATCAATTAAAAAAAATCAACCTGATTGGTCTTCGGCAATTCACAGAAAATCTGATCAATCAAAATACGAAAGAACTGGATGAATTGCTCACCTGCCCAGCCGCAGGCTTGGCCAAACTCAACAAGGCTATATTAGCAAAATATAAACTTAATAACGACCTTCATAAATCTGCGATCAAGCTAATATTTGATTATGAACGCTGGGATACTGTAGGCAAAGCAATCCGGGAGTTTTTTCGAGTAGAACCTTTAGTTGTTTATTGCCCTTATTGTAATATGCTGGAGGCTGATTACAGCGAGGATGACACGGGTAAAGCAACCACCATCCCCATTTTGGACCACTTTTATGACAAGGCAAGCACGCCACTTTTGGGTTATTCGATGTACAATTTGGTGCCTTGCGACAGTACTTGTAATGGGCCTACCATTAAACACGATGAAACGTTTGATGAAAACTATCATTTAAGTCCTTACGAGCGTGGTTTTGATAAAGCCATGATGGTTTTTGAAGCAGTGATCGGGAAAGTTAGCGAACCGCTTCAGGCCATCCATTTAAACGTAATTCCAGCTTACGGGACTAAAGAATACCGAAAATTAGTTGGCGCCAGTAGAAAGATAAATGAGGCGAGTAAAAAAGGTAATATCAATTTGTTCAAACACCGTTCAAGATATAATAAGCCACCGATTCTTGAGCACTGCGGCGCAATTATGAACCAGCTTCAGGTTCATATCACCAATAGAAGATCGCTTAAGGGGTTCCTGCATGACATGAAGCTTGAAAACGATTTAGATAGTTACAAACGTTGGTACTATCAGGAATTTAAAGTCCATTTTGACGAGGCCAGGTTTCATGAAAATCGTTATTCCAAATTGATCCGTGATTTACATGATAAAATCATTCAAGATTCAACCGAAGTCAATAACGATTTTAAAAAATTTATTCAATGAGCAGTTAATAATCAGCTCAGGCGATGTCATGGTACAACTCGTACATCAATGGATAAACCAGCACCACGTTTTGTTCGGGGGGAGTAGCTTGTAGTTTGGCGATCTGCTTTTGGAAGCTCTTGTGTTTGTCATTCGCCACAATGATCGCCCATAAGCCGTACTTTTTGAAGGCTCTTTCAATATAGACGTAAAATTGTTTGTGCTTAAGAATAGCCTGAACGCCGAAGCTGATCCAGTCCTTATAATTGAACCCGATCATTTCTTTTCTTAGCGCGGTTTCTACCGCAAAGAGGAAATTTAGGTACTGATATAGGTCATCCACTAATGCTCTGTTTTTCAGTTGGCCGCACCATTTGATGACTTGTATTTCCTGCGCCTTGTCTTTTTCATCCATAGTTAATTCATTATGGGCGTACACATCGCCTTCGGTGAGGCGATAACCTCGTTTGAACAAACATTTGATGAGCGGCTGGCGATGAACCAATTGCTCATTTCTTAAAATCTGCAGCAAAGTGGTTGTCCCGTCATCATTGGTCACATTGCAATCAAATATGATACGCTGATCCCGCAACAGATAATGGATGAAAGAATGCTGCGGCTCGGTAGCGTTTGCGATGTAATGGTTGATCAGGCTTTTACCTTGCACACGTTTGTCGGCAAAACTAAATCTGGCATTCAGCACTTCTAAACCTACATGTGACAGTTTATTTAACTCGTCCTCAAACTTATAAAAGTTCCAATCACGGCCCTTGTAAAATTTTAATTTTTTAACAACTGCATCAACCTGTTCTTCAGCTTCTTCCCGCACAGCGGCGTTCCATTCTTCAAGCTCCCGCTCTTCATTGGCGTCGATCCGCTCTTTCAGGGCTTGCTCGGTTTCTTTGAGCTTTTGCTCGTAGTTCAGATAATAGATCTGGAATTGCTGCGGGTCAAACTGTACCTGGGACAGACCCACAGACTTCGTTTTCCAGGGTGCGACCACCCTGTCTTTTTCTGAAATGAAAGGTGATTTATACGTACAGGCTAACCGGAAGTCTGTTGCTTTTTCATCCAGTTTAAAAAAGTTCTGCGACGGTGTCAGATACTTGATATCCCTTTCCATCGTCGACTGGCCGTAGACGTCAAAATTATCCAGGATCCAGACTAAATAGATCCCCGACTGCTGATAGAAGTTGTACCTGCCCAACAGGTATTTCTGGGACAGCTTAGCCAGCTGGATTTCAAAGGCGATCTCTTTATCCCTGTATTTGCAATAAACATCCGGCCGGCGCTTTTCCAGGTCGTTAAAAAAGAAACGGGTATCAGCGATGACAGAATCCGGTGCTATGCCCTCCGTAAGGCGCAATAACTCAGCGATCCTGTTTTTCAGGAAAATATGACGCGCGCCCTCGCGTGAACGAACGATGTTATTGAAATCTTCCACGTCCTCATCGTTCATTTGTCCGTCTTTTAAGGGGCAATGACCGGCATGTTTGAAATGCTTGAAATGGACATGGTCGTTCTTACTATCCGAAACAATTAAGGGCTGGTCACAACGATAGCAATGCAAATCCAATTCACCTAAATTATAGCGGGTCCGCAGGGCATAAGCTTCTTTTGCGATTCTGAAGCAAACAGCGGCATCGTAATGCTCGCCGGTTTGCTTGTCGTATGCCAGGTCTATAGATCGCTGAAAGGCCATTGATTCAGGGTGTTAGTAACAATTCAAACCCATTATTCCTCGCAATGGTCGCCATCGGCATCAATTGCTCATACACCCGTCGATTTTCAAATAAAGTCAAGTCTGGCACGATGGTCAGGTAATCTTCCAAAAACTTGTTTTTCGGCGCCTTATACTGAATAACCTCCAGGGCTGACTTCTGCAGCATGAAATAGGGTTCAAAATAAGTTTCCAGCGGCGGCACCTTATCGCTTTTGGAACTATTAAAAGACCGGTCAGCCGGTATCAAGTTCCAAATAAGGTCATGCGCCACAAAAGCATAAGGCAGGAAATGTTCAACCGCATAGTCGTTAACCACTAATTTTTTGTTCGTGTAAATACAATCTACGCTGCCACCCAACTCGCCGATGACGATATCCCAAAACTTCCGCTGTTCGGTCAATGCTTTACGTACCGGCTGCTTAATTAATTTGTTCGGAATGTCTGGCACGCTTGGATTTTTAGCCTGCAAATAAACCGCCAAGTTCCAATAACAAAAATTACGCAGGATACCCGCATGATGACGGAAATAATCCACCCAAACAGGGTTGATCTCGATGTGGTCAGGAAACAAGGCATATAAACACTTATTTTCAAAACGCCGCGAAGCCGCGTAAGCGATCTGCGTATCCGCCGCGCGGAACCAGGGACTCAGAAAACGATGCGGCACCTCTCCATTAAAATAACGTAGTTCCTTTAAGGTCGACTTGCTTGTTGAACCAGACAACTGTTTAAAAATGTAGTTGCGGTCCGCATCAACGGTCAAGCCCTCCAGTGTCTTCAACGACTGTATCGCTTCCTGCAATTTATCCTGCTTACCAAACGAAACCCTGAAATAGTTGACGGTGTACCAGGCATGCGCCACCATCTCCGCAAACAAGTCGTGCTTTGGAACACTTACTTGACCTTGCTCGACTCTGCCCAAGATGGCCAAAAACCAATAAAACTTATACGTCGCCGAAGTATTATTAAAACACCCGGCAAGTAGGTTGATCGGTAATTCGTCTTGTTGTGGAAGGTTCACCAAGCTAAGGTAGTTTTTAGCGCCCATTAGTTTAGTTATTACTGTTAACAATATGCTATTTTTCCACATCTACTTTACCTTGTGATATTTAACGCTACCTTGTTAGTTATTGTCCCCAATTATATTTGCTTTTTTCTAAACCACACATATGTCAGATGCCGCCGTCGGACCGATTTCAGGATTTCTTTTTCAATTTGAAAAGGCCTTATTGATTTTAGCCCGGTTAACACAGGCCGATGAATTTATTTCTGTAGAGGATGTGGATGACATCGCGATCCACGATCCGGATATTCCAGATAAGATATTATTTACCTTCCAGGCAAAGCACAGTCTGTCTTTGAGCGGCTCCACTTTTGAAGATAGCAGCCGGGCCTTGTGGCGTACCCTTGAAATATGGATACAAAAAATTGAGGCCGGCATATTTGATGCGGATACCAAATTTATTTGCTCCACGAATAAAACGATCCCCGAAACCGCATTGATTCGCTGCCTGGCGGGCGAGCCCTTCGTGGATGTCGAAAAATCGATCGTCGAATTGCAAGCGAAACTTAAGAAAGCACAGTCAGAAAAAAAAAAATCCGGTAAAACCTCGCCCCATATTTCCTATATTCTTAAACTCATCAAGTTCGCGCTTGACAAAAAAGAAACATTAAAGGCGATTGCAAAAAGCATTATAATAGAGGATGGTGAAGAGGTTAAACCAAAGTTTTTGGAGTTGATGCGGTTAACGATACCCGGTATCAAGACCCTAAGGCAGGACGATGTTTATCAAAATTTTTATGGTTGGTTGCTGGATACCTGCCAGGCGAATTGGAGAAATGGAAAAACAGCGGCGATCTCCAAAAAACAATTTGATGCCAAATGGGTCGTGGTCAATTCTAACCCGCAAATTATCAATGCTATTTTCCGGAAAAAATCTGAATTAGGTTCGCTAACCGCGGAGCGCATTGATGAGGTGAAAGATGAACTTTTTGTCAAACAACTCACCGATATTTCACGGGGACCCGGGGCTAAACATATTCTTGAAAAGGCGATGCTGGATTATATTCACCATGAGATCGAAATGGGCTTCGTGATCCACAAGGGGGACTTTACCAGCACTGACTTCGAACAGTTCAAATCCAACTGCCTGGAAGCGTGGCGTGATCATTTTTATTCATTGGTTTTGCAGGACGAGTATACCGAGGAAGAGAGTAATGCAATAGCCATAGCGGTATTCGACCGGATCATGCAGGAGAACACCTTGCAATTTAACGAGGGGTTTCAGTTTAGTCCATCCGATAGGTATATCAAAAACGGAAGCTTTTTAAAGCTGTCCAACGTGCCGGAAATAGGCTGGCGGCCAGATTGGAACATAAAGTACGGAAGGCCATGACAGATAATCTTTATGATGTTTTTCAGAATATAGCGCTAAGCACAGTTGCCTTGCAGAGCTTCACCCATGGTTACCATGAAATCGCCAAAAACAAGCCGCACCTTTCGGACTATCCCAAGTTGACTCAAATGTTTTATGTCCTGCCTATCGTTTACAATCATAACGCCATGACCGTGTTTGGCAATTCGATCGACCTGTACACCGCTATCGTGAAAGACACCTCTGTTACGCTTGGTTTACAGGATCGGGCAAATAAAATGTCCGGGCAAACCTTTGACAGTCTCAATCTTGCTTTTAGTAAAAACATATTGTTATGGAATAAGGATAGCGGTACCATAGAACTGGGACACGGCTTTAAAGCGAGGCGAATGACCTTGTTTATGGAGATGAACAATACCCACCATGCGGTTAAACGTATCCAGGACTCAGCGCATCGCCTAGGTAATATTTTCGCCAAGAAAAATGAAAAAAACATACAGATCGAACTAAATATCAGATTTTAAGATGGATTTGAAAATCAAGAATGTTATTCTTTACCCACAGGATAGTTCGTTAAATCCGCGCTTTATCCCGTTCAAGGAAGATATGGTCAATATTATTTCAGGATACAGCCAGCGCGGAAAATCGGCGATCATATCGATTATCGATTATTGCCTGGGCAGTAGTGAATGTAATATACCCATTGGTAAGATCCGGGAGAAGGTCGATAAGTTTGCGATATATATTACCATCAATGGCGAGAATATCTTTTTGGCCAGGGACTGCCCCGCCGAGATCAATAAGGTTTCCGACAATATGTATTATTACAATGTCAATGAAAAAGGAGAAAATCCTGACTTGAATACCAATAAATGGATCGATAACAAAAACCAATACAAAGTTAATCGGGACTATGTCAAAACATTCCTAAGCCGGTTTGCGGGTTTCGAAAATATCAAGTCGAGCACGACAGATGCAGATATATCCCTTGGCTTCCGGGACACCAGCGCCTTTCAATTCCAGCCTCAAAATATCATTGCCAACCCGACCACGATCTTTTACAAAACAGATACCTACGAACATTTGCGGCGCTTAAAAGTGCTGTTTCCGCTTGTTTTGGGTTATAAATCATATGAGATCATTAACCTGGAGCAGGAGATCAGTGAAGAGGAAACGATTTACAAAGACAAGCAAAAGAAATTAGATGACCTGCGGCGGCAGTATGAAACGTGGCAAGCGGATTTGTACGAGCATTATTCCAAAGCCATTAGCTTAAACTTGACCACGACTAACATTGATATTGATTCCTCCAAAGTTGATTTTATAAAAAAAGAACTAGGTACGATCGTTAACCGGGTAAACGGTAATAATTTTCTCAGGGAAGGCTCAACCTTGCTTTACACGGACAAATTAGACGAACTGGAACGTGAAAGGGATATTTTACAACGCGACCTGGACGTGTTGAAAACAGAACTTTCCAGGATCAATAATTTCGACCGTTCGAAAGATGCGTATGTTTCAGAGGTTGCAATAGAAGTCCACGACCGGTTAAGACCGATTGATTATTTTTTAAAACTTAACGGTACCGATACCTGCCCATTTTGTGACTCAACATCCAGCAAAGCGGTCAATCAATTGTTAGGCTTAAAGCTTGAACAAGAAAAAAACCGTGCAGTCATTACCGAATCCAAAACGCTGGACTTTTCTTTTGAACGGGAGAAGAATGATTTTAAACGCAATATCAGAATAAAGGAGCAGGAAATATTGAAAGTTGAAGCCAACCTGCAAATATTGGTCAATGCCAATCGGGAGGCTGCCCAGCGAATCCGGCAGATCTATGAATTTTCCGGCAAAATTGGCAATGTTTTAGAAGGCCTGAATAAAATAGCACCGTCTGGAGAATTGGCCGCTGAATTAAACGCATTAGACCATGAGTTAACCTTAAAGCGTAACAGACTTAAAAAATTAAAGGACAAATTTGACAGGGGCGCGAGTTTAAAGAAAGTTTCCGACGCGATAGCGGTGTATGTTGATATATTACCAATTGAAGACAAGGCTAATAAACGGGTTTTACTCGATCCCGAAAATAGCGCGGGTATTAAAATAGAGGATACGCAAACTAAAAATATCACCTATTTGTCGAAACTTGGAAGCGGGGCCAATCACATGTGCTATCATCTGGCGACATTGCTTGGCCTTCATGAATATTTCTTGACCCTGCCACTTACAAGTAAAGTCAATTATGTGCCTTCGTTTTTAGTGTTGGATCAGCCGAGCCAAGTCTATTTTCCTGAGCATTTCAATGAAATGAATAAAACCGCTGACCAAAAGCGCGCTTCAAAAATATCAAAAGACATTGTAGACACCGGCAAAATCTTTGAAGCCTGTTCGACCTTTGTGGAACGTACTGGCGGCAAGACACAGATCATCATCCTTGAACACGCCCCGGAAAACACTTGGAAAGACTTGAAACACATCAATTTCGTAGATAGCTGGCGAGGAGACCTGGAGGAAAACCTTCGGACATATAAGGCCTTATTGCCTAAAGAGTGGCTTTAAATTCCCTATTTTAAATTGTGTATAATCTAATGGTGAACCATTGTTAACAAACAGGAAAACCAAGACCAATTATCTCGCGGTGATGAATTATTCGCAGGTGTTTCATCAGCCGCCGCCGGAACGGCCGTTCGATTTGCTGCGGCCTTATCCGACAGATTGGATTTTGTCGCGCGCGGCGAAGGTCAATACGGTCATTTATTTGGAGCATAATATTTTGCTGCAAAACATGCGGGTTTTAAAGGAGGCGGTATTTGAAGGAATAGATGGTCTGAACGAAATTGTGCCGCAGTTCATGCAATTGCTTGACCGGTCAAACCAATGTGTTTTTACGGGGCCGGTTATGTCGCTGATCATTAAGGAGGCGATGGAGAATTATGTTCCGGTACCCAAAGAGGACTCGGTCAATAAGATTCATTTTGGCGGTGATCTGTTCAAGGCGATACTGGCTTATAATGAACTTTTTTACGACCGGCCGTTCGATATGGAAACTTTTGAGGGGCTGTTTACAATCAATATCCAGCAACAATCCTATCTGCGCCGGGAAAGCTTTTTGAAGCTGTCGCTACTGTTAAAGTTCGCGTTCATCAGTAAATTTATTTCCGAAGACGAATTACTAAAGGGGCCTGCTTTGGAATATTGCCGGGCGCTGGAGATCGGCACCGTATGGGGATTGGCTAGCTTCCTGATGCATTTATTCCGGGTGGTCTTGCACGGTGACCGGAGTGCCAGGCACGTTTTGGATAGCCGTGGCGCAAAATGGCCGGTCATGGAACAGTTCATACTCCGGAAAGCAGATTTAGCAGGTGGCTATTTATCCCTGCATAAACAAGTGATCCCGAGACCGCTTTATGAGGTCACGGACGGGCAGTTGGTATTGCTGGATTATAACTATTTTACTTACGGGCTGGATCAGGGTTTATTGTTTTCCATTTACAATAAAACATCGCTGCAAAAAAGTGACCTTTTTAAGAACTATAATGCTTTTAAAGCTTATTTCGGCCTCAATTACTTTGAGCGGTATTTTATAGGAGGCTTTATTAAAAACATCTTCAGTAAATGGAACCAAAAAGTTGTTGCCACCGACAAATACCAGGATTATATCGTCCGGGCTGGTAACCATATCTTTATTTTCGAAGTCAAAATGACCGATTTTAATGCGAATGGGCTGGATAAAAGCAGTTTTAACGAGTTTAAGACCTTTATCGATGAAAACTTTCTTTCCTTCAAGAACGGTAAAGGTAAGGCGAAGGGATTGGGGCAAATCATCCGGCAAATCGATCATTTGGCCAACGAGCAGGAACTCGCTCATTTATTAGGTGTAGCTAATTGTAAAAAGCTGACCATTTACCCCATCATCGTTTATTCCGATGCCAACCTGGATATGAATGGGGTTAATGAATATGTTAATGAGGCCTGGTCTGAACATGTTAAGGCTTACACCGGCGCTTTTCAAGCCATTCGCCCGGCTGTCATGATCAACGGCAGCTTTTTTATGACCTATTACTATTTGTTGCGGAAAGACCCTGCCGTTTTTGCACAATGGCTCAATGATTATCTGAAAAGTGTCAGCAATTTAAAAAAACGCTACCTATCCGAAAAAGAACCATTTTATTACTTGCAATACAATAAATCGTTTGCCCAGCATATGCACCGAAAGATCCCCCGGGCAGACAGGGACATCAACCTAGAGTCAATTACCGCAGACTATGATTTGGAAGTACGAAATTTTGGAATGGCTTAAATAGTTCAAATCTATTGTTCCTGGCGATGGTCGCCATAGGCTGCAACTTTTGGCGCGACAACGCCGGATGATCGCTTTAAAGTCGTTGTTGTCGGTGATATCGAATTTCATTTACATAAAAAGGGCTCAGGCCAGGTTTTTTAAATAGAATGAATCTATCGCATCACGTAATTTCTTATCATTGGCATCGGCTGCAATTTTCTTGATTTCTTCCGGGCCATAGATACGAACGATGTATTTACCTGATGCTTGAAATTTTTTAAGTTTTTCTAAGGCATCTTCCGAAAAACCGCTTGTTGACCAGTACTCGAATTCCGGCTTGAGGTTCTTGTAAGCTTCCTGAGCGACGGCCCATTTGTGAAAGGCCGGGACTTTTTTGATTATCCAGGAATTAGCCATGCCGGCATCTATCGGCGATTTGGTGGATTTGCATTCGGCAAATACAAGTTCTTTATTATATTCTGCTTTGATATCAATCTCGTGTTTGCCGGTTTGATCGTAAATTTCCCTCCCCATTTCTATTTTCGCACCTTCGATAACGTGCAGGTGACCGACCATATATTCAAATAAAGCGCCACGAATATTATTCAGAAGACCAGAATTATATTTACGAAGGTCGCGGATCAGGTCTAAATATTTGTCCGGGTGGTCGCCGTTAAGTGATTCTCCGGCACGTTTGAGCAGTAGTATCAATTCCTTTAACAATTCCGCATATTTTTCACCAAAGAGTTCGTCAATAAATCCAACAACGATTCCCTTTTCTTTTAAATGGTGCAAGGCGGTGGGATGCATATTGTCGGTCAATAGATAAGGTAACAGTCTGGGCGCATTGTTATAAGACATGATCGTGGCCAGTTTTGCGGTGAAAAACTGTACATCTTTTAAATGAATAGGGCGCCCGAGCAAAATATCGGCGACAACAAAGCCCAATTCTTTTCTTTTTCTTAAACCGATGACAGGAGATACACCTTTATAACCCCATCTAAAATTCCCATATTCAGCTAAAATCTCGCCGGTTTCAAATGAAACCATACCAATATTTCTCTGCAACGAAGCAAAGTGTTCCAACACGTTGTACTTGATCTGTTCCAGCGCTTTCCCGACAAAATTAACATGCGCCTTGGCGTGGAACTTGGCTGAAAAGGCATAGTCGTTCTGATCATAAACCAGCACGCCTTCCTGCACGAACATTTGCATGACCTCGTCAAATGGCTTGTGCGAAACAACAGGCGTCAAGGGGTAATTGGTGTAACACTCTAAGTAACTTCTGTTCATCCGTCCGCCATTGCCTTTGATCGCATTCAACGTATTCCAATACTTCATCCCATGTTGCTGGATCAGTCCCTCGAATACAGGATAGACCAGGCCTTGTTTAGATTGTTCAGCCAAATAAACCAGGGATTGATTGTTTTTAAAAAAACCGCCGATCTTCTGAAGGTTCTTTTCGCGGGTGATACGCTGACTGGCGGTATTAATGGTAACTTTTTCAAACGAAGCCAGTCGCCTGACCAGATCGCTGGAAAGCATTGGGCCTTCTTGTTTGAGCATGTTTTCAATAGTTGTCATATCACGCAATATATAAACAATATATTTATAAGATAGACAAAACAAAAAATGTTTAAAATAACACAAAAAATGCACTTTTTTGTGTTAAAATACCTGTCATATGAAATCTTTACCTCTTCACATTGGATGGTTTACGACCTTTTATGCTGAACGGATGTATCGATCAATTCATCCAGGCTAACGTTGGCGTAACCACGCTTCGCCAGCTGGCGACTCAAGGAATTCTTTAGCTGCTCGGTGCCTTCGGTAGTCACTTTGGGCATTCGTGATAGCCAAAAGATATCCTCGTCCGTCCAATAGCGCTTTAAGTCTTCGGGAAAACCCTGTAGTTCCGTCAGCATCTCGTTCTTCAGCGGCTTGAGTAGTTCGGTTTCGTAGTTCTTCAAACTGTTTTCCAAGGCGCTCTGCGAGGTTTTCTCCATCTGCTTGTAACTGCTCAATAGCTGCTGTTTCGTTTGCTTCAAGCCGGTCAAATTCGGTTGCCTTTTCGCGGCGTAATCTTTCAAGTCGTCCTGGCTCTTTTGCGACAAGTTCGCGTAATCGTTCGACAGCTGCTCTTTCACTTGCAAGAGTTCGTTCAATTCCTGTTCGCTGGCTGTCAACTGATCGTAGCTCTCTTTCAAAGAGTTCGTCCATTCGTCTTCGTGCGCTTTGGTCATTTCTTTCAATTTCACTTCGTCTTGCTGCAATTGATCTTCCGCTACTGTTTGGTGCGAGTTCCGCTGCACGTATACTTGATTCAAGTACCCTTGCCTCTTCTTCAAGTTCCCGTTTTTTTCGTCGATATCTTTCGTCCAGATCTTGATAATATCCGCTAAACTCTGCTTTTGCTGTTCCAAGTCGGTCTCTTCGTTCGTCAACTTCGTCAAGTTCTCGCTGATGTGCAGATTCACTTGCAGTTCTATACTCGTCTTCAAACTCATCCCATTGTTCTTCAGCTCTTGCAATAGCGAGTTCAGTTTCGCCGATAATTCGTCGATTGTGCTGCTCTGCTTTTCGGTAAGATTCTGTGCCAAGGAATTTATTAAAAGTTCGTATGAGGTTATTAATTTCCGATGTTCGGCAGTCGAAAGTTTCCTCAAAAAGGAATCCCTCGTCGACATCAGCCGCTGGTATGCCCGCTGGGAGGTCTGCGGATAAGGAATGATAATTGAATTCTCGTTCGTCATTGTTATAAAGCCATTTAATATTTTTGCCAGTCATTACCGCCTTGTGGATTTCCTCCGGTGTGGAGCGTGGCGGTGTGATCACCACCGCGTCGATGCCGAGTATCGGCAGCGACGCCATCAGGTCTACATCCATCTTTTTTCTTTTGCCATCGGATATGAGGATAAGTAATATCGGGTTATCGTCCTCATCGTAACCCACCGCATCGGCCGTAAAAAGATGCAAGTCATCTTCCGAAGCGGGTTCATTATCCAGCATAAGGTCACCACCCGCCGTTTCGAAGCAATGCAGGTGGCGCTTAACACTACCGAAATACATGGTTTGTGCGCCTTGAAGTGGAATAGCCAAACCAGCCGTTCCCTTTGGCGGTAACTTATAGACTGGCGGTAAACGCAATTGCTTATCCAGTTGGATGGCTTCCAGCGCGATTAGCCGTCGCGCCTGAACATTACTGAATGGGCATCGTTCGTACACCGGGACATCCATCACGTCATGCCTGAAATAAGGTTTTGGTCCATGAATCTTACGTAAAATTGCTTGCATTGGCTTGTAGCAACCCAAACAGGTGAAGTCGTGCCGGCCACTTTCTTTGACATTAGTAATATGAATAACACCCCCATACGCAACGCTGCGGGCATATTCATGATTCTCATCGTTCTCTTTTGGTGGATAATACATTTACTTAAAAAAGTTATGTAAATTTACATAACTTTTATTTTAATAATCAAAATTTTATTTACATTTGTTCATGGATGAAAACGTTTTTCTGAGTGAATTCTATAAAATGCTCGCCCCGGTGGATGCCTGGGATGGCGAGGCTAACTCGATCAAAGAGATCTTTGAAGGTCGATTAGCTAAACATGGCATTACGCAGAATCAGGCGGAGAAGATCCTCAATATGCAGAAACGAACCTTAGAGGGAATTTTGGATGGTTCGGCTAAACGGGTGGATGTGATCAACCTGTTAAAACTGGGGCAGTTTCTGGGTTTAGAAACCAATGCGCTGTTCAAGCTTTTTTTAAGTGACATGCCCGCGGATATGGTGGGCGAGTTGGAAGATGCCAAGAAGAAGTCTTATATCCTGTCAAATTTTGATATTAAGAATTTAGCTAAGTCAGGTTTTTTGAGTTCTAAGACGGATTTTGAAGAGATTGAAAAGCGCATCGTTACTTTTTTTGGCCTGAAATCGATTTTCCATTATTCTAACAAACAGATCATCCCGGCATTCAGCAAGACCAAAAAGAACGAGAGTGCTTTGATGCGGGAGTTTTGGGTTCGCTCTGCCTATGCTCATTTTGAGAGCCTGAAAAATCCGAATACTTATAACCGTAGCCAGCTTGTGGATTTGATCGGTAAAATACGCCCTTACACCATGAATGTGGCCGGCGGTCTGCGCACCGTGACCCAGGCGCTGTATAATATCGGCGTGACGGTCATTTACCAGCCGCACTTGCAGAATACACAAGTCAGGGGCGCTACTTTTGTCATTGATGAAAAGCCTTGTATCGTATTGACGGACCTGAATAATAACTATGCGACGGTTTGGTTCGCTTTATTGCACGAGCTCCACCACGTACTGTATGACTACGACGAAATCAGGCAAAACATCTTTCACTTGACCGGCGAACCCGACTTGTTCCTCTTGCAGGAAGATAAAGCGGATGAATTCGCGCGCGGTTATTTATTGCCGGATGACCGGGCTAAATTTGTTTATAAATACATTAATAACCAGTTGGTGGTCAATAATTTCGCCAAGGAAAACCAAATACACGGCTGCATTATTTATAATTTTTACTGCTGGGATATGAAAGCCGCGGGAAAGGGCGATTACTGGGCCAAATTTAATAATCTGATCAGGAGCGCCGATCTTAAACTCGCCTTAAAGGACATCAATATCGATCCGTTCGATAAAGAGCGGGTGGAAGACACCGTGCAATACTTAAAAGAAAATATTTTCAATATATAGTTATGGCTAAGAACGAAAAAGATAAAGACGAAGCAAAGAGAACCGCCAAGCAATTGGCCGATGAACAGGAAAAGTTAGATATCCTGGCACGCGCCGGTAACGTTAAGGGCGAACAACTGTTAATTAGCCCGGCTGGTGAAGTTGAACGCGAGAACGAACTGCGTCAGTTCGCCTTAGGAAATATTGAAGACCCGGAAAAGAAATTTGATGTCTATTATAAGGGCATCGGCCGCCTACTGCTTGCGCATCTGCCCAAGGGAACGCAAAACAAAACTGCACGTAATTACATTTACGAAGAAAAAAACACCTATTTGACTCGCGGCAAACGGATCAAAAAAGACGGCACCCGGGGTGCTGACGGCCGTATGGGCTACATCGCCGACGCCGAAGAAATGCTCAAGATCATTATGGACTGGATCATGGAGAATGCCACCATGGTTGACCTATACAACAAGCTTCGGGAACTGAATGTATCCAAAGGCTACGGAACACGGCAGTTTTAAAATGACGGCGTTGGACAGGGTGATTTTTTTCTCAAGAGAGGATTTAGCAGGTACGCCTATGCTTGAGAAGGCAGAAACGCTTTTAGAAAAAAAACATGACTTCGGACAACTTGATCTTAATGCGTTGCTGGAGTTTCATCATATCCATCAGTACTTTGAGAACGAAAAATATCTCGATAGCTGGACTAGTGCGCAGCGAGCAGCCTATGCAGCTATCTTGAAAAATGCAATGGTTGCCATCAGAAACTACATGCGGAATATGATTCCCGCAAAAATAATGGAAGAGGCTGCATTACTTGAGTACAATAACCAGGAAAATTTCTGGGAGCTCATCCGTTATTTTGAATTATACAAAAGCATCGATGGTGCACTTTTTCTTGCTATACTTGACGCTCATCCACACCATATACGATACATCCTCCCACTAAAGCAGATCGTCCAGCATTATAATTTGATTTTGAGGTCATTTTTGATGACCAGTGAAGAAAGCGCAGAACTGCTACTTGCGCATTACGAACAAAAAAATACGACACCCAGCAATTATCATTTCCCTAAAAGCCTAACAGATTCTGACAAGCAGACCATTATCACTGCATATCTTGAATCCGACGATCCAAACTTAAACTACATTGAATTGGTCCGGAATTCAAAAAACCTGAAACTGCCCCCTAAGATCTTGCTCAAAGCAAAACAGGCTGCTAATAAGATCAAAGAAGAAATACTGAACGAGGAAAACAGCATGAAAATGTCGGTGGGTGCAACGCTTGATAAAAAACAAGCCGAACCAGTTACCTACAAAAATAAGGGAGGCGACACCAGGGTAACTTACGGGGGGCTATTCTTAGACTCGCTTGAGACCGAACTCAAATTATTTGCCGTATTCAGCCAAATATTTCTTTACACCGACCAGGAAGGTCTCATTACCTTAGTAAATAAAGACACCGAAATGGATGTACTGGAGAAAATCGGTATGCAATCCAAAAATGAATACCATATCGGTTTTGTCTTTGCCAAAAAAGATATGCTTTCAATTGCACAACTTGGGATATTCGATCACTATTTGAAAGAGAAAGGGCGTTCGATAGAAAACTTGCTGCAAAATGTTATCAAGGATTTGTTCGTTGATCACTTCAAAGTAAATGAGTTGTCTTTTGCGATGCCTGACCCTAGTCTAAGTGCTATTGGCAAGATTAGGTTGCTCGCTCCTGAAATGGAATACTTACTCAAACAGTACAAGGATTTCGTAACTCATAAACAGATTGATCACGAACTTTTGCAAATCGATTCCAACCCGGTATTTTTCAGTGAACTGCCTAGCTTATTGCCTAAAAAGTATATCTATTCATCGCATGAAAGCATCCGGGTGATTCAGTACCATTTCTACGATCAAAACAGCGTTTTTGCTATGCGCAAAAGATCCGAAATGCCCATGACACTTTTTAAAAGATTAGAATCAGGAAACTTGGGCAGGAGCGATTTTGAAGATTATCAACTCCCTTATTTAGACCAGGCGGTAGCTGCTGGCGACCTGCTTATCGACGACAATGGGTTCATCGGAATGGCTGACCCAATTAAAGTCATTATCGCTGGCAAACTCCGAAAAAACGGTACGATCAGTTACTGGCACTACGGGGAGGAATTTCGGATAGAGGTAGACCGTTTGATCGCAGAAGGCTTATTAACCACCTCCGATCAACTCTTTACAACAGATGAAACCAGTTACCTTAATTATTACCTCAACAAAAAGGAGTTCACGAATGGTAAAGATTTAAGGAACAAGTACCTCCACGGATCAAATATCAAGGACGAAAAACAGCAGGAAGTTGATTACCTGTATTTCTTAAGAACATTTATCGTCATACTGTTAAAATTAAAAGATGATCTGATCCTAAGCCAGCATCATTCCAAATTAACTGCAATCTGAATCAGTCCCAAGATAACTACTGATCGATTGGGGATTCTCATAAATATAAAATAATATTTACAAAAACTCATAAATTAGCCTGACCCTAAACATTTAACTAATTACTTATGGCCAAGGCCGGCATGTTTGCCAAATCCGAACACGAAGAGTTAAACAGAATTACTTCGAAATCCATATTGGAGAAATTGATGAATATCCGGCAAAAGATCAATGTCGGTTTCACTGCCCGTCGGCTGGTTTGGGAACTCATACAAAATGCCAAAGACAACGTTAGCCTTTGCAGTCAAAACGATGAAAAAGTAGACGTTCATATTTCTTTAAGTGAAACCGAATTTATTTTTTCACACAATAAAGGATACTTTACCAGCGGGCATATCCGCGGACTGGTCAGGAAATATTCCTCAGGCGACAAAGAGCGGAATACTGAACAGTTGGGCCAGGCCTACAAAACCACCGGCCGCTTCGGGACGGGCTTTATGACCACGCATTTACTATCAGAGAAAGTCAAGATCGTCAGTACCTTTCAACATGAAGAAACCGGACTGTTCCATCCGTGTAGTTTCTGGCTGGATAGAACCGGTAAGACCGAAGCAAAAATCGTCGAAGGCATGAACCAGGCTTTCGACCAGGCGGAAGAAGCTATCCTCAATTCTGACGGAGTTGACCGGTCTGATATTGATTTAAAAACATCGTTTATTTACCCACTTACAGATCAAACGAGACCTCTTGCTTTTGTGGCCCTGGAAGAAGTTCAAAAAGGCATTGCTTATACGCTCATTAATGTTCCCGGAATCAATTCGCTTACCATAGACCAAGAGCTGGCCGGGGAAACCGTTTATCAAATAGAACTTTATGAAACGCTCACGATGGGCACCAATAGTGCCATCATCTACAATCTGCTGATCGACGGTAAAAGGTCAAAACAATATTTCTTAGCACTTGAGGAACAACATGTACAGATCATTATCCCGGTATTTTACGATGGTCTCGACTATTTTATTCAATTGCTTAGCGAGGAGGTACCGAGGATACACCTTGATTTTCCGATGATTGGTACCGAAGACCTGCATTTACCTTTCGTTGTCAACAGCACGCTTTTTGAACCTACGGAGCCTAGGGATGGCATTAGCCTGATCGATGACGAATACAATGAGTTCGCGCAACTGAACTGCTCCCTAATGCAACAAGCCGTTGGTTTATATAGTGCCTTTTTAACTTATGCCGGCGAAAATAATGAATGGCATGATCTATATCATTTAGCAAGAATAAAATCCCCCGCAAAGCGTGACTGGATTGATCAAAACTGGTTCAATACCAACGTTGTCGGGCCGATCAGAACGACCTTGCTCCACACACCGATGGTAGATGTGTTCACCGGTGGTAGGATCACGATCTGGGACGAATGGGACGAATCCCAGGTGTTCTTTCCCAGCGCGACTAAAGCTCCCTTAAGAAAAAGCATTTGGCAACTGGGAAAGCAGCTATATCCCAGATCAGTACCTGTCGAGAGTGATATCGATCAATGGCAAGAGGTAATCTGGTCGGATTGCTATCACCTGACGATCTCAGGATTATCCGAGGCTATCCATAAGGCAGAAAACCTGGAAGCCCTTGCCAGTTCGCTCGAAGGTGATGAGGCGGCGGCAATTGACTTTCTAAGAGGATATTACCTGCTACTTAATACAGAGGCGGTTCACATCAATGAGATCCTGACAAATAAATTCGCGGTGATACCCAACCAGCTTGGCGAGTTTAAAATTAATTCCCAGCTCTATGTTGACAAAGGTATCGATGAGGAGCTGAAAAACGCTTGTGCTTTAATTTCCGACGATCCAAGATCCTATTTGGTTTATAAAGGGGCGGGTACCGGTGAAGGTATTCGCTATTATGAAAAGCAACAGGATGCAATCATCACGGAGATCAATATAGCTATCAAAGAGAATGATGATAAAAGTAAGGTTTCCGCAGTATGCGATTACTTAGCTTCTTTGTTGCCCAAGGAAAATATCCCAGAACGAAGGCTTTTGATATTTGACTTCTCTAAGCGAATATACCCGGAAGATTTTCAACAAAAAAGGCTACTGCAAAATTATGACGAGAAAATATGGGAAGAATCGGATAAAAAATCGCTCGCCTATATCGTCAACAAGATCGCGGATGAAAAGACAGTTGACACCCTTCAGCAAAGCTTCAACTTTGGCGATAAAAAAGAAACGCTTAATTGGCTAAATAGCCTGGTCGGTTTTTTAGTGAAATTTGGCTTTGAGAATAACATCAACCGGGAGAAGAACCCGATCCTCCCGAATCAAAATGGTGAATTCCGTACCAAGGACGATGTATTCTTGGACGCAGGTGATATAGACGAAATTTTAAAAGACATCGCGGCCGATTTGGGCTATGACTTCCGGGAGGAATTGCTGGATACCGCGATTTATCTAGTCTTACCGGAAAATCGAACTTACAACATCGCTGATGTCGCCGAAAAAATAACGGCTTGTCTTAAACCCATGTTGAGGGATGTCGATAAAAGAAAGGAACATCAGCAAAGTTTAAAGAATTTTTATGTTTGGATGAATGACAACCGAGAAAAGGCGGCCAAGTATTTTCCTGACCTGCACGAAAAGCGGTTCCTTTTTCTTGAAGACGATGATATATCGCTTAATATCAAAAAAGCAGTGGAGATCGACGAACTTATGCAGGAACACGGCATATCAACTATAGAAGATCTTCGTAAGCAGCTGTCCAGGCTCAAAGAAATTGGCAGTGAAGTGCCTCCATCCAACGAAGCACCTGAAAAGGTAAACCTTACCCAAGAAATAATGGCAAGCCTCGGCATCACATCGCAAGCCGAATTTGAGGAGGCGTTTAAAGATCCATGGATCCAATCGCGATTTTATCATACGTCGAACCCCACCAGCAGCAGCTATGCGTATGCGCAGCGATTGATCGAAAGAGCTAAAACAAATATCAAGGCGTTCCTTCAGGCACACCCTGACTATGATTGCACGGATTTAGAAGAAACCGCGACCACGGTATTGGGGGGTATCCTGAAGAAAGGTGTGCCGATCGACATCGTGACGAGGCCCTCGGACAACGGCGCGGTGATCTTTTATTATTCTTCCGAAAAAGACACCCTGGACACCGATAGCGTGGAGTTATGGGTAGACGATGGACTTACCGATCCGCATATCCTTACACTGGGGAGAATATTAAAAAGCACGGGCATCAACCGCATCCCCATTAATATGAATTAAAATAATGGATCTACAAGCTCAGGTTTCTTCAGTCATTCTTCAACCGGAAAATGATTCACTGGAATACAAGGCGGTGCTGCCGCCTTCGAAGACGATTGCGCAGGTCATTTGCTCCTTTGCCAATACCAACGGCGGCCTGCTGATTTTAGGCGTTTCCGAGATCGGCGGCCTGAAGATCGCAGGGTTAAGCGAAGACTTCAGGGCAACCTCCATGACCCATAAAGCGATCGACCTATTGTCGCCCAAACCCATTGTGGATTATGGTTATGTACAGCAGGATGGGAAAAAGTTGTTCGCCATCAGCGTCGTTAAATCAGAAGTTCAAGTGTCCGTTGAAAACAAGGTATATGTCCGAAGAGAAGGAAGGCTCCAGCAGTTCAATCCGCCAGCCCAGGTATTTCAACCGGCAGGCTATATCAGGATCTCATCTATCAACGCCGATCTCGAAGCATTAAAAGCCCGGACGACCGACTCCAAGTTCAAACTAATCGAACACTATCAAAGTATCTTGAAGATGGTCGATAGTCTGCAGCAACTTCTTTATCCGCAGAGTCCGGCCGTATTCACAACCGTGAAGGAAGGCAAAGTACTTGCCAGAATACTATTTTCGTCCATGGTGGACAATTTTGAAACTTACCTTTCGGATATCCTATTTGAGATCTATCTGGCCAAACCGGAGACCCTGAAATCCGAGCAAATGGTTAAGGTCGAAGATGTATTGAACTGTGCTGACATACAAGAATTCATTACCTTTTGGGCGAAGCAGAAGATCGGTAAACTACAGAAAGGAAGCGTGAAAGGCTTTATAGCGGAAAACAAGCAGATCAAAGACCTGAACGTCGTAACCATTACCATACAGGATGAGATAGAAAAGATCCTGCAGATACGACATTTATATGCCCATCGTAACGGGATCGTCGACGACAAATTTTTAAAATTCTTCCCGGCCATATACACCTGTGGAACTGAACATCAAATGTCCATTGACGAAATATTGGATAAGATCGTTTATCTAACAGACATCGTAGATCAGATCGATCAGGCGACTATCCTCAAATATAATCTGTCAATTATTTAGCGTAAGGAACGGCGCTCCCGACAATTAACTATCCCCGGCACAATTCCCTATCTTAACATTGAAACCGGCGAAGCTGTTTCTTCGCAAGAGAAACGGCTTTTTTCACTTCTATAAGCAGTATTTTGACTAGCTGCAACACTTCACCGACTTTCGCACGGGTGATGGGATTTACAGTTTTATTTTGTCAAAACTTAACGCAAAGTTGTTACAAAGTGTAAAAGCACGATTGTCTAGCATTTAGACACCGAAGCAAATCAATTCGTTTTCAACAATAGATAACTATTTATTATCATCACTATTAACGTCAAATTTTCCAACTGATAAATTACAATTATGGAGACCAATTATTTACCTGCCCTATCAACTCAATTGAATTCATATCAGGATAATGTATTTCCACATATTCCTTAAAAGCCTTGACCGTATCTTTATTATCCCACTCCATCGCTGTCAGGCATAGCATCGGCCATTTTTTAACTTCTTTCATAAAACCGTAAATGGGCAGATACGGAGGAGCATAGTAAAAAGAGTTTTCTATGAGTTTATCATAAAGGGTTTTATTGAGTGCCCTTTTCAAATCCCTCACTACATCATAGGCTATGGTAGACTTACTGCTTGCCTTTATAGTTTCCGCCAGTGCAGGCAGCCCTTCATCATAAAAGAAAGTGTACAGGTAATCTATAAACCCGCCTTCCAGTTCGTCACAAAGGTCTTTGCTGTAATAGGCATACTCCTTTTTAAATACTTCCAATGAGAAATCGTCGAGATGTTTTTCGGCGATGAATTTGATAACTTCAGTTTCCATGCCGATCACCTGTAGTAAGCCCGGCCCTTCTGCGATACTGGTTCCTGGGATTTTAAGGAAATATCTTTCTTTAGCAAATAACTCGAAATAATAGCTCTTGAAAAAGATGGTTTTACGCTCATAAGTAACCTGCACATACAGCGGATGGGTCATTATTCCGTGGAAATCCACCTGTTTTAACCGGTCATTCAGGTAGGTCTTGTAACTTATTTTCACTTTTTCTAAAAATAATTTTTGATGCGTTTTAAGTGTTTTTGGCTTTTTCCTTTTGAAATTAATTATTGGTCATACAATAAATATCATCAAAAATAATCGATTGGAATTAACCGCTTTCTCCGAGCAGCGATGCAAACATAATCATTTGTTTTGACATATTTTATATTGTCAAAACATTGTTTTACATTTGTTTTGTACAAATATCAATTGCCGCTTCATCCAATCTATGGAATATCCAAACCATTGCCTGAACAGGCAACTGGTAGAAGAATATTTATTATTAAAGCATTAAGGAATGACAGCAATCGAATTAATTACAAAAGAAGATCTAAAGGCCTTCAAGCATGAACTATTGAATGAGTTCAAAGCTATCCTTCAGTCCGGAAAGGTAGAGCCTAAACAATGGCTTAAAAGTGCGGAGGTCAGGAAGATATTAAAAGTATCGCCGGGTACTTTACAGAACCTGCGTATTAACGGTAAGCTTCGCTTTAGCAAAATTGGCGGAATGATGTATTACAAAATGGAAGACATTCAGAAACTATTGGAAGGCGGCAGCGAATGATCAAAATAGCAATCCACCACAAAATTTCAGCTTATGGCAAAACGGTCAAGCGGATGAGCAAAGATCGCCGGCTGATGGCCACACATATCAGCCTGTTTACTGCCTTATTTGTCCAGTGGCAACGGAATGAATTTATCAGTCCCTTTCCGGTTACCCGGAGAGAACTGATGGCTTATTCCAGGATCGCATCGGTAGCGACCTATCACAAGTGCATAAGGGAACTGGACGAATTTGGTTATATACGTTATTATCCATCTTATCACCCAACCAAAGGCAGTCTTGTTGGCTGGCCGGAGGACAAGCTTACAGCAGACGTACCGATAGATTGAGATATTGGTATAGTGATCATAAGATAAGCTGATTAGCATGATATGGACATATAGCGATAGACTACTATAGCGATAGTCAGATAGAACGATAAAAGAATAATATAGAGTTACACCCGAAAGTTAAATCTAAAGCGACAATCCCGATGCGAAGCATCGAACCAGTTCTCGGCGAAGCGGGAGCTGGTTCAGCGGGAGCCCGTTACGGAGTAACGGGTTCTTAAAAAGCTCCCCTGGTTATTTTATACCACATAAGTTTATGAACAGCAATTTTTTAAGCATGGTTGTTATTAAAGTTATGCCAGGCAGCACGATATGTATTAGTCCTTTTTTTGAAGAAAAAAGGAGCAAGCGGAAGTTGGGCGGAGCCCTACTTTGCTTGCCCTACGCTTCGCTGCGGGGGTTTTACGTATCCTCCGGGGATACTTTAAGCGGTTTTTAACCGCAAACTAAAGTAAAACAGGATACTTGGCAGTATTCCTTATAACTGGATAACCGCATAGGACTAAATAAAGGCTTACAAATGGATTACAATAATGGAAGATATAAATGTAAGATCAGTTAGATACCCGGTGGTGGTTGATCAAAAGTTTGAAAAGATCGCCCTGAAACTGGGCCGAACAAAGCGCCAGGTCTTTATTCAGATGGTCGATTATTTCTACAAAAGCAAGAAAGACCCGATGGATTTCAACGATGAACTATTGAAAAATACGCTGCTGAAAAACCACCAGCAATATATCGGTTTTATCAAAACGCAGGAAAATATGCTGCTCGTACCGATGAAGATATGGATGGACAAAATCGGCGAATCGCAGCGGCAGATTATTGATTTTTTTAATAAGGAGGTATTAACGCACAATGTAGATGTAATTAATAACCAGTATGACCTGGCGGGTATGATGGCTGAAGTTGCGCGTCTCATGGAAGCGATACTTCAAAGTCAGAAAAGCAAAGAAACACTCAAGGCACAGTTTATGTCTATACTGGAGGCATATATTAAAGCGCGGGAAGCATTTACGATGATGACAGCAGCAAGGGAGAAGGAAGAACTCATCACCACTACAAAAAAGCAAGTGACTTTATTATAATAACACGACGACCAATGTTTATCAATATCAGCGACAGTAAGGAAGCAGCCAATAAAGGAAGCAGCAGCGGGTTGGTGCATTACCTGGAAAAAGAGAACCGGCTCAATATGGAAAACGAACCGGAATACTGGTTCAACGGCCGGGAGGTGAAAATTGATCCCTATCATGTGATGAAAACGATAGATAATAACATCGCCAAATTAGGTAAGGCTGATGCTAAATTCTTTCTGGTCAATATCAGCCCCAGCCAAAAGGAGATCGCTTTTTTAAGGGAGCAATATGGCGATGACGGCGTAAAGGATCAACTAAAAGGTTTTGCTGTCCGGGTAATGGATGCTTATGCACAGAACTTTAAACGCGAAGGGGTAAACAGCCATGAAGACCTGGTATGGTTTGCCAAGCTGGAAAACTATCGTTATTATAATTACAACGATCCTGAAGTTAAACAGGGCATAAAAAAGCGTGGCGACCGTAAAGAAGGGGAACAATTGCATATGCAGGTCATTGTCAGCCGCAAAGATGCGACCAATACGATCAAGCTCAGTCCCATGAATACTTCTCGCGGCAAGAACGAGGAACACTCCAAAAAGATGGGCCAGTTTGACCGGGTGGCTTTTAAGCAGTGCGGGGAAACACTTTTTGACGAGTTATTTGAATTTGACAGGCAGCTAAAGGATACCATGGCTTACGCCAATGCTCAAAAGAGCGGCAGCCTAAATGAACGATTGGGAATGAACGCGCTGGACGTGTCGGTACGCTATGCTGGTAGTACTCGTGAAGAAAAACGCATTGCCCAACAAACCGCCGGTATTGAGTATTCACAAAACAGCTTTACGGCTCCTGTAAGTATCGACATCCGTGACGATGTTGATGATGAAGCTGTATATGGCAGGAACAGGCACCGGAAAAAGCCGCCTGGAAGTATGAGCCGTTAATAATAAGGTGTTAGATGATACTATTAAATGCAAATTATTCTATCTGTTTCAAAAGCAAATCGCCATAAATCTCCTTCCAAACTTTACTCGGACTTAAATTTAATGCTAAAGAAAAAAGATATAGCTCTTCACCAAGTAGACCAGTCGTTAGATCATTTGACAAAGAGCTAATTCTCGCTTTAGAGATGCCAGTTCTTTTCGAAATTAACGCTTGACTATTCAGTTTTGCATTTAGAAATTCACCAAATTTTGTCAGCTTTTTTATTTCCCCTCTATGGGTATTGATTTCCTCGTCTAAAGGAATAAGTTTAAAATCCTTAAAAACTTCATTCGCTAAAATATCTATATCAGCACCCATAGCCAATGATACCAAATAAAATTCATCAGCGTATACTCGGGTTTTAGCATCGTTAGACAATAAGCTTAATCGGGTTTCTGAGATACCCGTTTTCCGGCTAATTTGAGACTTTACTGCAAAGTTTTTATGTAGAAATAATCCTAATCTGGTCAAACTAATTTTAAATGTTACTATAAACTTAGTCACCATTATGTGTAGTGTTAAATATTTCTAAATTTCATTAGAATTAATTAACATTTGTTTTTTAATTCTAAATATTTTATATATTTGTTAGATGATTATTATAAAAAATCACAGTTGAATGGTTAAATAATTACTTCATATTTTATTTAGAGTCTTGCGGTTGCTATCTGAGGCCGTTAACGCAGGACAGCAGAATAACCCATAATCTATGCGTAGATGTGCTATATTTGCATATCGAAATAGATTTTGGGGCTGCTGTAATTCCGTGTTAACGTAAGGCCTCAGAAACTTTAAAGTAACCACGGTTGGCAGCCCCGAAATCTATCTATCTCCAATCATCAAGGCTCATTTAAAATTCTAATTAAATGAGCGATGGAAATACGAAAATACCCGTCTTCTATAAAGTGTTTTTTAAAAAGTGCATGTGCATTTTTAATTGTTCTATTATTGTCCATTTATATAATAACATATCCCCTACAAAATCCCATTAAGAATATCATCTGTTACCCTGAGTGATCAGCCAAGATTAACAGCAACCCAGATCAGCTTAATAGTTAATAGTTTTGAGGGTTGCTGTTATCTGTTTTTATTAGCTACTCTTTTAATCAACTCAACTAACTGATTTCAATGAAGAAATTTCTACTATTCATAGTATTGGCCACGCTTTGCCTTTTTTTTCGAGCGGAGGCACAAAAAAGTTTTACGATAAAAGGCAGGGTTACAGATTCCTCGGATAATAAACCTATTCAAGGCGCTACCATCAAAATTATATTAAGCAAGGTAACAACATCAACAAATGAGAAAGGTGAATTCTCTATTAATTCCACAGTCAACACCGGGCGATTATTGATCAGCTACATAGGTTACAAAACCATACAGGTCAGCTTTGATGCTGCCCCTAAAACCGACCTGAATATTAGCCTGGCTGAAGAAAAAAATGCCCTGAACGAGGTGAGCGTAGTTTCAACAGGCTATCAAACTCTTCCAAAAGAAAGAGCAACAGGCAGTTTCGTACTTGTAGACAGTGCATTGTTAAACCGAAGCATTGGAACGAACATCCTTGACCGGCTGAATGGAGTTACAAGCGGATTACTTTTCAATCCTAATATAGTTGGGGGACCAAATCAATCGACAATTTCTATAAGAGGAACCAGTACGATTTTAGCGAGTGAGCAGCCATTAATAGTACTCGACAATTTCCCTTATGAAGGAGATCCCGGTAATATTAATCCTAATGACATTCAGAGTATAACTGTTTTAAAAGATGCGGCGGCGGCAAGTATTTGGGGCGTGAGGGCTGGTAATGGCGTAATAGTAATTACAACAAAAAAGGGCAAACTGAATTCTCCTCCCCAAATTAATTTCAATGCAAATGTGACTATTGCAGCTAAGCCCAAGTTATTTTATACTCCCCAGCTAACATCTTCTCAATTTATTGACGTAGAAAAATATTTATTCAACCAGGGATACTATTATAATTTAGGTGACGGCTATAGTTACCTTACTCCTGTTGTCGACCTCCTTAATCAAAATCAAAACGGGCAAATTTCAACGGCTCAATTAAATAACCAGTTAAATGCTTTTGCCCATGATGATGTCCGGTCTGACATGGAAAAATATTTATACAGAAACCCGGTTAATCAACAATACGCATTAAGCGTTTCCGGAGGTGGAAATGCTAACAAGTATTTTATTTCGGCGGGGTTTGACGATAATCTTCAGCCTCTGGTCACCAACAGCTATAACCGTGTAACCATAAATGCAAATAATACCTATTCTTTAATAACAAACCGGCTGGAATGGACGAGTGGCTTAATGTTCAACCAAAGTACAGCTAAATCCAACTCAAACAATTTTGTTCCAAGCACTCCTTATGAAATGTTGAAAGATGCAAATGGAAACAATCTGCCAGTCGTTCCTTCAAGTGGAGGACTTAGAGGTTCGTATCTTGATACAGCAGGTAACGGTAAACTACTCAACTGGCAGGATGTGCCTCTTAACGACAATTCTCCAAACCAAACTACTACAATTACTGATTACCGTTTCAGCAACCAACTAACACTAAAAATATTGCCGGGTTTACAATTATCCGCGCAATATCTTTATGAAAAAGGATTAACAAACATGGACATCGATCATGCTGCTAATTCTTATTATGTCCGTAATCTGGTAAATACCTATTCTCAAATCGATCCCACATTAGGACAGGTTTCACAGATTGTTCCTGAAGGAGATATAGTAAACAAGGGTAACAGTAGTTATACTTTAAATACCGGACGATTGCAACTTAATTACGAAAAGCAGTTTGGCGCTGATCATAGCGTTACGGCTATTGCCGGGTATGAGGAAAGCAGTAATTCCAGTTTCGGAGATAACTATACCTTTTACGGATATAATCCTTCAACCGCCAGTAATGCAAACCAATCCATTGACTTCGCAGATTACTTTCAGCAGTATTACGGTTATGGCAATGGTCAAATACCTACTGGCTTGTCGAGTGACGGGATGGTTGATAGAAACCGGTCCTATTTTGCCAACGCTTCCTATAGTTATAAGAACAGATATATCATAACAGGTAGTGCCCGTAGGGACGAATCTAATATTTTCGGGGTCAGCACAAACCAAAAAGGCGTTCCACTCTGGTCAACCGGATTGAAATGGAAAATTAATGAGGAACCTTTCTATAAATTAGATTTCCTGCCCATACTGTCACTTCGGGCAACATATGGCTACAATGGCAATACAGATAAAACGACTACCGCTTATTTAACAGCACTATATGCTGGCGGGGTAAATTCATTTAATGCTCCTTATTTAGATGTAACAAACCCTCCGAATCCAGGCCTTCGATGGGAAAAAGTTGGTGTGACAAATTTCGGTTTGGATTTCGGGTTAAAAAATGACGTGTTGACCGGAACTATAGAGTATTATGTAAAAAACTCGACAGACCTGATTGCCAACAGCCCTTTGGGACCACAAACTGGCAATGTTCAGTTCAGAGGAAATGCTGCCGACATGCGCGATAATGGGATTGACTTTCAATTAAATTTAAGAATTCTGAAGTTCCCAATTAACTGGAACGCCATGCTTCTTTTTAATTACGTTACCAACAAAGTCACCCACTATGAAGTAAGCGAAGGAACAAATGATGATATAATTACGGGCAATTACAACAATCCGCTTGTTGGTTATCCGCTGTATTCAATCTTTAGCTATCCTAATGCAAAATTGGATTCAAAAGGCAACCCCCAAGGTTATTTGAATGGCCAACTCAGCGAAGATTATGCAACAATTGAAAATTCAACTGAGCCGTCCCAGTTAAAGTATAATGGCTCCGCAACTCCGTTGTTTTACGGGAGTATCATTAATAATTTCGGTTATAAACAGTTTAGCCTATCAGTTGGGATAGGCTACAGACTTGACTATTATTTCAGAAGAACGTCACTTAATTATACCTCGTTATTTTCATATCCAGGGGTGGGTAGTAATTTTAATCAGGCGGATTTCGGCAATCGCTGGCAAAAACCCGGCGACGAAAATCATACTTATGTCCCATCCATGATCTATCCGGCTGATCCTACAAGGGATGAATTTTACACGAATTCAAGTGTCCTCGTTGACCGCGCAGACAATATTCGATTACAGGATGTAAAATTTAGCTATTCATTAAATAAGCGGTCATATCCAGGCTTACCTTTTAAAACGATCCAGTTTTATATTTATGCTAACAACCTTGCCATTTTGTGGAGGGCGAATCACGAAGGACTCGACCCTGATTCGCCGTATAATCCGCCTACGGCCAAATCCATAGCACTCGGACTTAATTGCTCATTTTAACTTAAATAAAGATGAAAAAAATAAATTTATATCAGATTTCGATCGGTGTATGTTTTGCCGTGATCAGTCTCGCAATAAGCAGTTGTACTAAAGACTTTTTAGATGCAAAACCAAACACCAATATTATCGTACCAGCAACATTGTCGGATTTTCAAGAGTTGCTTGATGATAATGGTATACTGAACCGTACATCCTCCTTACCTCAGCTTTCATGTGATGAATATTATTTTATAAACGAGGCTGCTTACCAAGCGGGGCAACCGACTGAACAAAATGCCTATGTTTGGAATAAGGATTTATTCGGAGGACAGGTTGCCAGGCCGGATTGGAATTCTCCTTACGCCTCCGTTTTTTATGCCAATAGCGTTATCAGCGGATTGAACGGTTTAAAGGTCTCACCGACAGATCAGGCTGAATATAATAACGTACTCGGGCAAGCTTATTTCATACGGGCTTTTAACTTTTTTGATCTCGTAAAAAACTTTGCGCCACCTTATGACGACGCAACGGCTTCTACAAATTTAGGTATTCCGTTAAAGCTATCGCCAAATGTTAATCAGCTTGTGCAACGTGCTAATGTCCAGCAAAGCTATGCCCAAATAATTTCAGATTTAAGTACGGCTTGCCGTTTATTGAGCCCTTCGCTTCCTAATCAAAATTTAAACCGGGCCAGTAAACCTTCTGCTTATGCCTTGTTTGCCAGGTTGTACATCAGTATGCGAAAATATCCGCAGGCTGAGCTTTATGCAGATAGCTCACTTGCTCTTTATAATACTTTAATAGATTATAATACCGTTAGCCAAACTGCAAAAACACCGTTCAATTTAACCAATGCTGAAACTTTGCTTTCTGCTTTATATGCCGGTGGGTACAATGTTCCGATCTATAATTCGCCTGATAATATCAGCATTTATACGACCTTGTTAGGATTTTATTTGCCGAACGACTTAAGAAGATCTATTTTTTTCAATACAATTTCCGGGCTTGTTAAGGCAAAAAGGGGTTACTCCGCCGGCCCAAACACTTTCTCGGGGTTAGCAACGGACGAAGTATATTTAATTAAGGCCGAATGCGCGGCGCGGCGTCAGGATAACCAAACGGCTTTACAATACTTAAATGCGCTTTTGGTTAACCGTTTCACTACAGGTAGTTATGTGCCATACACTACAACCAACACCGCTAATGTTTTGGCTGTCGTTTTACAGGAACGAAGAAAGGAATTGGTTTGGCGTGCCGGTTTAAGATGGGATGACTTGAGGCGATTAAACAAAGAAGGGGCGAATATTACACTCACACGCGTTCTTAACGGTGTTACTTATACGCTACCACCAAATTCAGTTTTGTACACGTTTCCTATTCCAGACGATGAGATCGCATTAAGCGGCATACAGCAGAATCCAAGGTAAAATCACATTTTATTTGTTATTAATAATTTGATTTATGACAATCAAGAACATCTGTATTTTTCTTCTTTTAATATTCGCCAGCCATTTATTTGCCAATGCGCAGCCAGACAGCACTGTAATCGCCGGGGAAATAAAAGATCCCTTAAAGGAAGGCAATGTTTTTACATGTAAAGTAATTCGGCCGGGCGCTCCTTTATTTGGTCAAACAGGCTTCAGCCAATCCTTCAATGCGATTATTTCAAATGGGCATTTCCGATTGGCAATTCCAGCACGTTATGACTGGTTTGATGTTACCTTCTATTCCGTTGATAGTTCAGGCAATCAAACACTTTATAATAATGATAACTCCTCGGAAACAACCTATTTGTTGCAAAAAGGCGATCAAATAAATTTAGTTATTCAGCCTGATGGATTGATAGATTTCTTTGGAAAATCCTCCTTAAGACTTACCTGCCAGGAAAATATATACCGGTTACATTACCTTCCTGAAAGCGTTCTTAATGCTGTAAATTATTTATTGAAAAATAAAGAATATGTCGCTGGTTATAGTGTTAATCTAAAGTTTTTGGAAGAGCAGGTAAAAATGAAACATATGATATTGGAGACCTATAGGGATAGTTTGCCTGCATCAATTTACCGTCGCATCAATGCTGACCTTTTAGGCCAATCCTACAGACCCTTTTTATATAC
>Ga0302309_10000594_pt1 | contig 40825 bp, 30 predicted proteins | sample III_Palsa_N1_1_FD_200453 | JGI IMG/M metagenome (GOLD analysis project Ga0302309, IMG submission 200453) | Peat permafrost microbial communities from Stordalen Mire near Abisko, Sweden - III_Palsa_N1_1 | ecosystem: Environmental > Terrestrial > Soil > Palsa > Peat permafrost | place: Sweden...
ATCCGCCACGGTGCGTCGCTGTCCTACGCACCGGCGCGACGCACCTGCGAACATACGCCAGCGCTGCTGGCACTGGGCCCCAGCTACGCGCTGTACGGCGTGCTCGACTTCATCGTCGACAACCTGCTGCCGATCGTGCGCGATTTCCGCGAGGAGCTGCAGCAGCTGGAACAGGACATCTTCGCCGAGACGTTCAATCGCAGCACAGTGAGGCGGCTGTACGACATGCAGCGCGACCTGATGACGCTGCGCCTTGCTGTGGTGCCGTTGCAGGATATCATCAGCCAATTGGTAAGACTCCACCCGAACCTGATTCCGGACGAACTGCGCGCGTATTTCCGCGACGTCTACGATCATGTCTTCCACGTCAACGAGTCGATCAGCGCGATGCGCGAAATGCTCACCGCCGCAATCAACGTCAACCTCTCACTGGTCACCTTCGGCCAGAACGAGGTGATGAAGAAACTTGCCGGCTGGGCCGCCATGCTCGCCGCACCCACCCTGCTCACCAGCTGGTACGGCATGAACTTCACCCACATGCCCGAACTCAGCCAGCCGTGGGCTTACCCCGCCGTGATCGTGACGATGCTAAGCGTGGTCGGTGGCATCTACCTGCTACTCAAGCGCGCGAAGTGGCTGTGAGCTGATCCATTCTCCACTGACTGGGAATAAGTACACGCGATGATGCAAAAAATCAGGGATGCAAGATGCACAAAAGATTGACCTATGTCGTTGCGGGTATCGCGCTCATCGTGACTGCCCTCGTTTATTGGCCAGTTGTTCACGCAAATTTTGTCTGGGACGACTGGCTCGACTTCCACGATATGCCATGGCTGCGCCAGGGAGACGAGTGGAAACACTTCATATTCAGGGACTACAACGGCTGGACAAACTACTTTCGCCCACTTGGCGTGGCACTTCTCACGCTGCAAGTCCGTCTGTTCGGAGATGCACCGGGCCCCATGCATGCAGTGTCCCTCGGGATGCATCTTCTCAACACGCTACTTGTGGGCCTGCTTTCATGGCGCTGCGGCGCTGCTATAACGAGTGTGCCGAAGCGGACATATCTCCTCGCCGTTTCAATGTTGCTTTACGGGCTTCATCCGGCGCTGATCGAACCGGTGTCGTGGATCAGCTCTCAGTTCGATCTTGTCGTAACGATGTTTATGCTGCTCGGGTTGCTCGCAAACGCATGCATCAAGGGAGCATGTGCCCGACCAACGGTTGTCGCGATTCTTTTCTTCCTTGCCGCGTGCACCAAAGAATCGGCGGTTTCGTTCCCGTTGATGCTGGTCGTTTTCGACTGGGCGGTTTTTTTCAAACGTCATGATGGGAGGGTGGGTTCCGCCATCCGCGCCTTTATCAGTCGAAACTGGCCGGTATACGTCGCCATGCTTTTCGCCGGTATTGTTTACCTCTCTTTCCGTCACTGGGCTATCGGAAAAATCGTCAACCCCTTCGCGGGCAGCTCATTCCCCGTATTCGCACGACTGCAGGAGGCCTGCTTCATCTACCTGCATTACTGGAAGACCTTGATCTGGCCGATGTCAGGAATGAGCCCGATCCATCCCGTTGATGTGCAGCAATTCAACCTAGCTTCCCCGTCGTCCGTACTTGTCGATTTAGCAGCGATCGGTATCGTAGCAACAGGTCTTTACCTTGCACTTCGACGATCATCGACAACTGGTTGCATGATTGTAGCCATGACGGTAGCGCTGCTTCCTGTACTGCATGTTGCCTCAGCGAACTTCGATAGTAGTCTCTACCACGATCGCTACGTGATAACCGCGCTGGCAGTAGTTTGCGCCATGCTTCCACTCTTGCGGTTGCGCATGCCGATCGCCTGCAATCGGGCACGGTTTGCTTTCCCTTTGTCCGCATCGATCATATTTTTCTGGTTTGTGTTTGCAGTGATCGACATTCGCGCAACGTTGCCGCTATGGTCCAACAACGTGAATCTGTGGCAATGGGCACTCACCGTGAACCCTGATTCCGTCGAGGCAAAGGACAGCTTGCTCAGCGCTTATATAGATACGAAGGATTATGCCAACGCCCACAAGCTGATCGACCAGTTGCTGGCGGATCATGTTCAGTGCGCCAATTGCATGCTGAATGCCGCGATCCTGGCTGTCACCGAAAATGATCCTGCACGTGCAGCTGTTGCACTGGAAGAAGTCAAGACTTCCAGGGAAGTTGCTACGGACAAGAAGATGTTGCGCATGTATATCCTCGCAACCGGCGAGACGCTCGTATTACAAGGTCATCTAGAAGATGCCGAACAGCTCCTGCGTATCGCGATGAAGATGGATCCACTCGACCCACAACCGAAGCTATCGCTCGCGATTGCACTGGCTCTTCAGGGTAGGAAGGACGAAGCGCTTATTGTGGGTGAATCTGCAATCGTACTGCTTCCACTGGATGAACGCGGCGCAAGACGCAAGAAACTCGACGACACCATTGCTTCGGGTATCAGATCGGCTCGACCAACAGATCAATCGACGAAAGATCACTAATCGCGGCTTGAGTACCCAGCGGCTCTCGTCCGGGAAGGTCAGGAACTCGCTGGGAATACGGCGGCGCTGCATCACCGTAAACGCACTCGGTCCCTGAGTGATCTGGATGCGGAAATCGTCGCCCTTCAAATGTCGCTCCGGTAGCGCAGTCAATATTCGTTCCCACTCATCTGTGGACAACGCCCTTGCTCGGTGTTGGCCTTGAACTTCCCGGTGATGCAGAGTGATAGCTCAGCGATAACTGGTTGATCGGGATATCTGCTGGCCGTGCGCCTACCCATTTCGTCGCGATAATTGGCCATACCAGCAATTGCCCTACCCTCTGGTGCCGGGCATCATGTGCTGATGATCTGATCAATCAACCGCGAATGCACCGCCGGTCGCCAAGCAGCCAATGGTCGCCAATTGCACGATACCTACTGGAAGAACCTATGCGCGGCAGATTGACCTACGGTGCTGCAGGCATTGCGATCATCGTGGTTGCAATCGTCTATTGGCCCGTGATTCACGCAAACTTTGTCTATAGTGACTGGCTCGATTTCCATCAGCAGTCGTGGCTTCGCCATGGTGACGAGTGGAAGCACTACATCTTCAGGGACTTCAATACCTGGACGAATTACTTTAGGCCCCTCGGCGTGGCACTTCTCACGTTGCAGGTTCGTCTGTTCGACTTGGCGCCAGGCCCCATGCATGCGGTATCTCTCGGGATACATCTAATCAACACCCTGCTTGTGGGCCTTCTTTCGTGGCGCTGTCGCGATACTGCGATGAATGAGCGGCATCGCACATGGCTCCCTGCTGCCGTCATGCTGCTCTACGGACTGCACCCGGTATTGATCGAGCCGGTGGCATGGATCAGCTGCCAGTTCGATCTCATCGTAACAATGTTTATGTTGTCCGGAGTGCTAGCCAATACCTGTATCCGGGGAACTACAACCCGTGCAGTTGCGGTCGCCACACTGTTCTTTCTGGCAGCATGCACCAAGGAATCGGCAGTCTCGCTCCCATTGATTCTTGTCGTTTTCGATTGGCTCCTTTTTTGCAGGCGCAGGGGGGAGGACATACTCTCCAGTATATCCACGCTAATCCGCCGCAACTGGCAGGTATATGTTGCCATGTTCTTCGCAGGCATCGTCTATCTCGGCTTCCGCCATTGGGCCATCGGGAAAATCATTAATCCATTTTCGGGCAGCTCATCCTCCTTGCTAGAACGGCTTCAGGAAGTCTGTTTCATCTATCTGCACTACTGGAGGATCCTGATCTGGCCGATGTCCGGCATGAGCCCGATTCACCCGCTCGACACAACGCAATTCAACATAGTCTCCATACCCTCCGCGCTTACCGACTTGGCTGCGATTGGAATCGTCGTGGCGGGTTTTTACCTCGCGCTACGACGTGCATCGACAGCGGGGTGCATCGTAGTAGCCGTAACCGCTGCGCTGCTGCCCGTGTTGCATATCGCCTCGGTGGAGTTCGACAACAGTCTGTACCATGAACGTTACGCCATGCCCGCTTTGGCAGTTACCTGCGTCATGCTTTCCCGCCTGTCGCTGCGTGGGCCGACTTTCAACAGACTACAGAGGTTCGGCGATCCACTTTTGGCCACAGTTTTTCTGTTCTGGCTGGCATTCGCGATCATCGACATTCGGGTGACCTTGCCGCTATGGGCAGACAACATACACCTCTGGCGATGGGCGCTCACCGAATATCCAGACTCCATCACGGCCAAAAATAATCTACTCAGCGCGTATATCGACATAAGTGATCATGCCGATGCCCATAAGTTGATCGACCGACTGCAGGAAGATCATGTGCCGTGCTCCCTTTGCATGCTGAACGCAGCCATCTTGGCCGTCAGCGAAAACGATCCGGCACGCGCAACAACTGCACTGGAAGTTGTAAGGAACTCCAGGGAGTTGCTCACCGACAAACTGATGCTTCACTCATACCTCCTTACCACAGGCCGGATGCTTGTATTGCAAGGTAATTGGGACGAAGCCGAGAATATCCTCCGCGCCACTGTGAAAATGGATCCCCTCGATCCGCAGCCTCGACTATCACTCGCCGCGGCGCTTGCTTATCACGGCAAGAAGGAAGAGGCCCTCGAAATGGGCAAATCCGGATTGGCCCTGCTCCCACCTGACGAGCGCGATTCAGCGCAAAGCGTGCTTGACAGAGCTCTTGCAGCAGGCGTGGAACCAACTCGACGAGTGCATCAATATCCGACAACTAAGTGAGCGAACCGTACAGATAAAACGGCGGCCTGGAGGCAGCCGTTTTATCTGTAAGCGAAAGAATCGGTTCGATGGAGCTGTAGCTTTCGTCGCATCCTTGACCATCCATTGCTTCAACCACTCGTTGACTGTGTCGTGCCATTGCAAACTGCAGTCCCCGTGTATCGTCAACAACACCCTTCTCCTTCAGTTGGCAGCTGCTTGGTAGCCACACTCCTACATCTCCTTCCTAGCATTTGGCATCAGAATCTGCCTTGGATGCCGCGTTGGCGTGGACTTTGAGCCTGTGCAGAAATTCGCCAACTGGCAGACCTCAACGCACACCTCCCTCCATCCTGATCCAACCAGCTTATGCGAGTATACGTACGAGATAAGGGCTTCCGGATTGAACATGCGCAACAAGTTACCTGGCCTCATGGCAGGCATCGCGCTCATCGCGATTGCACTGATCTATTGGCCGGCCACCCACGGAAAATTCGTTTGGATCGATGTGCCGGACTTTGTCCAGATGGCTTGGCTGCGTCAGGGTGATGCGTGGGAACACTACATCTTCAAGGATTTCAACAACTGGGTTAACTATTTTCGACCTCTAGGTATTGGACTCCTCACGCTGCAACTTCGACTGTTCAATGTGACGCCAGGCCCCATGCATGTGGTGTCCATCACCATTCACCTGATCAATACGCTGCTTGTAGGACTGCTTGCACGGCAATGTAGTCAAACGGCAATGCGCGATAGCAAGCAACAAACGCTGTGGCTGATCGCGCCCATGCTGCTCTATGGGCTGCATCCGGTGCTGGTCGAATCGGTGGCGTGGATTAGCTGCCAGTTCGACCTGGTTGTGACCCTATTCATGTTGCTTGGCTTGTTGGCCAACGCCTGCATCGAGCACGCTAATCGACGAGCGGTCACTGTCGCAATCTGTTTCTTTCTTGCGGCCTGTACAAAGGAATCTGCAGCAGCCTTTCCATTGACACTAGCGGTGTTCGATTGGGCGCGTCAGCCGTGGAAGTCGCAAGACGGCCTAGTATCCAGAGTCCGCATTTTCATCGCACGAAACTGGCACGTTTATGTGGCTTTGCTTGTCGCAGGTATCGCCTACCTCGCCTTCCGGCACTGGGCGCTTGGGCAACTCGTTGGGGCCGGATCGGATGGTACATTGTCGGCTTTCTCGCGCTTGCAGGAAGTCTCTTTTACCTATTTGCATTACTGGGAAATGCTGTTCTGGCCGATGCATGGCATGAGCCCCATTCACGATTACAGTGCTCAGCAATTCCTGGCGGTCACGCCGATATCGCTACTCACTGATGCAGCAGCCATCGGTATCGTGTCATCAAGTCTTTATCTGGCTATTCGACGCTCATCGCCGGTGGCATGCGTAGTGCTGGCGATGACCGTTACGCTGCTGCCAGTCCTGCACATCATCCCTGCACCTTTCGCGCCGAGTCTTTACCACGATCGCTATGTATTTCCATCGCTCGCGGTCATGTGCGCCATGCTGCCGTTGATTCGCCTGCCCATAAGCATCAAGGCGTTGGAGCTCAAGCTGCTTCGCCCTCTGGCAATCGTCATCGGTTGTTTTTGGCTGCTGTTGTCGATAATCGATATTCGAATGACGGTGCCGCTATGGTCCAACGACATCGCCCTCTGGCGGTGGGCGTTGCTCATGAACCCCACCTCCATCTTTGCCAAGAGCAGCTTGCTGAATGCCTATATCAGCGACAGCGATTACAAAGATGCCCAAAAACTGACTGATCAGATTTTGGCGGAGCACGTACCCTGCACCGAATGCATGTTGGGCGCCGCCTTTCTCGCTTTGAATGAGAACGACCCAGCACGCGCTCAGCAGGCACTGGATGTACTGAAGAACACCCAGCGGATAGAGTCTGACCAACACATATTCGGAATTTATCTAACTCTCACCGGCCAAATGCTGGCGATGCAAGGCAAATTTGGCGATTCCGAAGCCACCCTGCGTGAAGCCATGATCGTGGCACCCTTCGATGCCAAGCCTCCCATGCTGCTTGCGGTAACGCTTGCACGAAGCGGTGAGGAAAACGACGCGCGGGCCTATGCGGAAAAAAGCATTGCGATGTTCCCACCAGGGCAGCGGGACGCCGTGCGAAGAAAACTGGACAATGCTATTACAGCCAATCTCAGGCTAGCCAAACAAGCTCATCCGTACACAACAAGGCAATAATCAGCCCACATCATCGCCGATTTACTGCGAGCCCATAAAGGAGGCGATGCTTGCTCAACGCAAGCATCGCTTCTTTGTTTCCAATCTTCGCCATTACTCCGGACACGAAGACGGATTGCATACTCCGTTACGGCGTAGAGGCGCCTTTCCCATCCGCTGTCCATTGCTTCAACCAGGCATTTACGGTGTCATGCCACAACACGCTGTTGTGCGGTTTCAGTACCCAGTGGTTCTCGTCCGGGAAAGTGAGGAGCTCGCTGGGAATGCCACGGCGCTGCAAGGCAGTGAACGCACCCAGGCCTTGGGTAATCGGGATGCGGAAGTCATCGCCACTGTGCACCACCAGCATCGGCACGCGCCAGTCCTTGACGTAGTTCACCGGATTGAACTTCTCGTAGTTCTGCGGATGATCGAACGGCGTGCCGCCATTTTCCTTCTCCTCGAACCACAGCTCGTCGGTGTCGTAGTACATCGCGCGCGCATCGAACACGCCGTCGTGGTCGACCAGGCACTTCCACGGCGTGTTCCACACGCCAGCGATCCAGTACGTCATATAGCCGCCGTAGCTGGCTCCGAGTGCGCAGGCACGGTTGCTGTCGAGGAAGCTGTACTTGTCCAGCGCAGCCTTCCAGCCCAGCTTCAGGTCCTTCAGCGGCTTGCCGCCCCAATCACCAGAAATGGAATCGGTGAACGCCTGCCCGTAACCGGTGGAGCCGTGGAAGTTCACCGTCACCACCGCGAAACCCTGGCCGGCATAGGTCTGCGGGTTCCAGCGATAGCTCCATTCGTTGCTCATCGCGCCCTGCGGACCACCATGGATGATGAACGCGACCGGGTAGGTCTTGCCCGGCTGATAGTCGACCGGTTTGACCACGTAGCCCTGCACGATCTCATTGTTCCAACCCTTGAAGGTGAAGAACTCGAAGTCGCCGACCTTGGCGTTCTTCAGAACTTCCGCGTTGAAATGGGTGACCTGTTTGAGATCCCCACCCTCCGCAGTTGCCACATATAAATCAGCAGGCCGCTTCAGATCATCGCGCGACAGCAGCAGCTTGCCGGCAGCCAGTGAGTAACCTTCCACCGCACCGTCGCCAACCATCTGAGTGACCTTGCCGCTGTCCGTGTCGATCGCAAACAGCGGGTGCTGGCCATTGTCATCCGCAGTGGCATACAGCGTCTTGCCATCGGCGGAAATTCCCAGCTGTCCGGGTGAGCGATCCCACTTCGGATCCGCCTCATGTTTCGCACCGGTCGCCACGTCCAGCGCCATGATCGCGAAGCGATCGGCCTCGAAGCCCGGCGTCTTCATCGCAAGGTAATAGAGCGTCTTGCCATCCGGTGACGGCACCGGATAGCCATCCCATGCCTTGTTGTCGGCGGTGAGATTCTGCGGCGTGGCCGAACCATCCACCGGCACCCGATACACATCGAAATTGGTCGACCACGGCTCGGTCTTGCCGGCGATACGCACATCGAAATACACGCTGCGCCCATCCGGCGCGAACGCGAACTCGCTCTCGTCGCCAAACGGCTTGCTCGGCACGTCGCCATCGATACCGCGAGTCAGCAGGGTCGGTTCCAGTGGCAGCTGGCCCTTGCCATCGAAGCTGCCGACAAACAGCTGATTGCGCTGGCCGTTGGCCCACATGCCCCAATGCCGGACGAACAGCTTGGTGTAAATCGTGCCGCTGGCCTTGTCCTTGTCGCGCGCATCGATGCGCTGCTTGCTGCAAATCAAGGTGGCACAATCGGTGAACACCTCATAAGACAACAGCACCCGCTTGCCGTCCGGCGACAGCTTGTAGTCGTTGATGTCCAGCGGCGTATGGCTCACCTGCACCGGCGCGGCATGTTTGGCCAGATCAAGCTCGGTTGAACCCGGCCTACTCTTGCCGCCCATATCCAGTCGCCACAACTGCGCCACGCCCTTGGCCGGCGCCAGGAAGTAAAGGCTGTACCCATCCGCCGACCAGCGAGCCGAGCCGGCCTTGTCAACCACTTTTACCGGCTGACCGCCCTTGCCCGACAGGTCGAGCACATACACCGCATCGACGCCCTTGTTCGCGGCATAGTCGGTGCTGCGCAGGCCAAACGCAGCATAGCGGCCATCCGGTGACAACTGCGGATCGCTCACCCGCTGCATCATCACCAGATCGCGCACGTTGAACGGATGTGGGCCCTGGGTCTTGACGAACGTGGTGTCCACGGCATCGCCCGCCATCACGGGCGCAGCTACCAGCGCAAGCAGCAGCGCAGCAATCAGAGGTTTCATGGGAGTTCCTTGGCTTACCGAAATCATGACGGTAAGCGTGAGGCAGCCTTGGCGCAAGCCCATCGCATATTCAAAACGCAGCGCACCAAGACATGTGATGAGCCATCTAGTCCTAATGCATATTGCACGATGACTTCTTCGGGCACATTTAGCTCACTCAAGACACCCATCGCCAAGGCAATCACGCAAGGTGCCCGCATGTCACAGCTCGAGCTTCGACTCCATGTGAAGCCTAACGACTATGGTTACACTCGTGCCCGGCAAACCAAACCAAGATGGCCATGACCAACCCTGAGTCGAATCTTGCACACCCTTCGACGGTTTCAGTCACGCGCCCGTCAGATTCAGATGAAGAACGCGAATCGACACAATGGAAGACAGCGCCGCTTCTGAATCAAGGTTGGCGCTGGTGGCTACTGCTGCTACTGCTCGGTGTTTTCTCACTGGGCTTTCGCTGCTATTACCTGACACATGCCCAGGTACTGCAACCCTTTTATGATCAGCTCCATACACGTGCTGACGGCGTCGAATATTATGCCTACGCTCGAAATCTTGTTCACCATGGAGTTTTCTCCAAAGCCCCGGAAGGCCGATCGCCACTCGTTGGCGACAGTTACCGGGATCCCGGCTATCCCCTGTTCCTCGCCGGCTGGTTGGAAATTTTCCCCCAGTGGGATTCATGGTATCCAGCAGTATTGTTATCGCAGGGCCTGCTCGGCGCGCTAAGCGTGGTACTCGCCTTGTGCATCGGTCGTCGATGGATGCCGATGCGTTGGCTCGCCGGTGCGGGCCTGCTCATGGCGATCTGGCCTCACAGCGTCAGCATGAACAGCTTCATATTGTCTGAAACCCTGTTTGGGTTTCTTTGCCTCTTGAGCTTGTTTCTCCTGACCTATGCACTGCATCGACGCAGCGTCGCATGGGTCACAGTCAGCGGCCTCGGGTTCGCTCTCGGCGCGTTGACCAATGCCGTACTGCTGCCATTCGCTCCCTTGCTCGGCCTGTATTTCGCGTATCGGCGATATATAAGTGCCCGCATGCTTGCAGGATTGCTGGCCGGAGCCATGATCCTGCCGGCAGCATGGATGGTTCGCAATGCCCTGTTGCCGCCCTCTTACGGGGATTCATCCGCCGGAAGGGCATTGGATACCCTGGTTATAGGATCCTGGCCTGATTATTACCAGACCTATAACGCATCGTTGAAGAATAATCCGGCTGCTGTTGCCACGATGACCCGCGTCGTCCAGGAAATTACTCTGATCAATTACGATCCGAGAGCCGGCGCAACTGAGATCGCACAACGGATGGGCAATCACCCACTTGAATATGCCCGTTGGTATCTGAGAAAACCGGCACTGTTATGGGGTTGGAACATCCGCGTGGGCGTGGGTGATATCTACGTCTACCCCACCAGCAACTCACCCTTCAAGGACAATGTTGTCTACCGCACGATCATCGCCCTCTGCCACGCACTCAATCCTCTGCTCTTCATCCTGATGATTGCCGGATGGATCATCGTGCTATGGCCCCAGCAGCGGCCTATTGATTCCTTGGTCGCATCAACGCTGATGCTGGTCTTCGTCACTGCGATATATACCGCGCTCCAGTCTGAACCACGCTATTCAATAGCTTGCCGACCGCTTGAGCTCATGCTGGCCACTTTTGCGTTCTATCGTGGAAGTCTCTGGCTCGCTCATAAGAAAACATCAAACAGGAGCAAACTCATATAGGCACACGGCGCAATCACCAATTGTTTGGGTCGATGCACTCGTGGAAAATCGTTGTGATATATATTTATCACCAAGTTGAACTGCCCTGATATCGAGCCATGAATCGCCGGAAAGCCGCCACCATCCATTTGACGGTCAGCCTTGTTCTTGCCTTGGCGATTGCCACACTGCTTTACTTTCTGTGGTTTCCATCGCCGTATTTCATCGCAGCTGGTGCGAGCAAGCTGATCATGGTCTTGATGGGAGTCGATATCGGGATAGGTCCGTTGCTGACGCTGCTGGTAGTCAGTCCGCACAAGCCGAGAAGTCTACTAAGACTGGATCTTTCGGTCATAGCGGTCATGCAGGCGATCGCCTTCGCCTACGGCGTCCACGTTATCGCCGTGGCGCGGCCCGTGTTTGTGGTAGCGGCGGTCGATCGGCTCGTGCTGGTGTCGGCTGACGAGCTTACGGACACCGACCTGGCCCAGGGTAACCAGCCTGTCTTTCGCACACGATCGTGGACGGGGCCGCTATTGGTCGGAGTATGGCCACCGAAGGGAGGTAAAGGCTTCGACGTTGTGCAACAAGTTCTGGCCGGTGGCAAGGACCTCGATCAGTTGCCCAGGTTCTACATGCCGTACGATCAGGTCGTAGACAAGCTCATGCAGCGGGCCAAGCCTCTGTCGCAGCTCAAGAACGTCAACACTTATCAGCGCAAACAGCTTGAGCAGATCCAGGCCGGGGCCGATGATGGCGGCACGTTGCTGGCATTGCCGCTACAGCGGGGTGATCGCTACTACACGGCTATCATGTCGCCGAAGACCCGACGCCCAATGCGCATACTGTCCATCGATCCCTGGTAGCCCATCGCCAGTAGATACAATGGGCAACACGCCGCCCCCTGTTTCCTGAGCAGCCATATCCGCGGCGGATAGCTTCATTCCAGTGATTCCCTGCACCCTTTGAAGCACGGCAAGACTACGGAATCCCTGAGAATGACAAGCTTGCGAATGACCGATGAAAAATCATTTGCCACGGATCCTTCACGGCAGAACCATGGCTGGCAATGGTGGCTGCTACTGCTATTGATTGGACTTTTCTCACTGGGTTTCCGCTACTACTACCTCATACATGCCCAGGTATTTCAGCCAGCAGATCTTCCAAATGCACGCGCGGATGCAGTTGATTACTACCGTTATGCTCAGAACCTGGTCCACCATGGAGTTTTCTCGAAGGCTCCCGAAAGCCAGTCGCCGCCCTTCGGAGACAGTTTCCGCGACCCTGGTTATCCCTTGTTTCTGGCCGGCTGGCTGAAATTTTCCCCTCAGTGGGACGCGTGGTATTCAGCTGTATTGATGTCGCAGGGGTTGCTCAGCGCGCTGAGCGTGGTGCTCGCCTTGTGCCTCGGTCGTCGATGGATGCCGATGCGATGGCTCGCTGCTGCCGGCATACTCATGGCAATCTGGCCTCATAGCGTCAGCATCGGCAGCTTCCTCTTGACGGAAACCCTCTTCGGGTTTCTTTGCGTGTTGGGCATGTTTCTGCTGGATCAGGCACTCCATCGGCGCAGCGCCGCATGGGCTATGGCCAGCGGCCTCGGGTTTGCCCTTGGCGCCTTGACCAATGCCGTGTTGCTGCCGTTCGCGCCTCTGCTCGGGCTGTATTTTGCATGCCGACGGCAGATCAGCGCCGCCATGTTCGCGGGTTTGCTGGCCGGCGCCATGATCCTGCCCGCGGCATGGATGATGCGAAATACCCTACTACCTCACTCTCCTGGCAACTCTTCCACCGGGAGGGCTCTGGACAATCTCGTACAAGGATCCTGGCCCATTTATCATCAGGCCTATCAAGCCTCGATGAAAAACGATCCGCTTGCTGTTGCCACGATGACCCGCATCAGCCAGGAAAGTGATTTGATTCAATCCGATCCTGCAGCAGGCTTGGCCGAGCTCATGCGACGCATGGGTCATCATCCGATTGAATATGCCCGTTGGTACCTGAGCAAACCGGCGCTGCTATGGGACTGGGATATCCGTATGGGCCAAGGCGATATCTACGTTTATCCCACCAGGAATTCACCCTTCAAGGATAATGCGCTCTATCGTTCGGCTATCGCTGTCTGCCACACGCTCAATCCTCTGCTCTTCCTGCTGATGATTGCCGGCGGCATCGTTGCGCTATGGCCCCGGCAGCAGATCCCGCGTTCCCTGGTGGCAGCAACCCTGCTGCTGGCGTTCGTCACCACGGTATACAGCGTGTTGCAGGCGGAGCCACGCTACTCGATACCTTATCGGCCACTGGAAATCCTGCTGGCCACCTTCGCCGCCTACCGTGGCTGCCGGTGGCTTGCATCGATGAACACCAAGCGCGGAAGCAAGCCCGTACATCTGTGACTTTCATCACACGTCTGGGAGTCCGGACGCAGCTGGCCGCGTCAGCATCTGCCGCCAGTCCTTTCCTGCCGGAGTTGGTATGGAACGTGCCTACCTCCCGGGGTACTCACAGGGGAGTCCACCATGTTGCGCCAGCGCATTTCCGCCGGTTTCACCTTGATCGAACTGATGATCGTCGTGGCGATCATCGCGATCCTTGCCGCCATCGCCATCCCGGCCTATCAGGACTACCTGATCCGCGCTCAGGTAGCAGAGGGCTTCGTACTGGCCGATGGGGTCAAGTCAGCGGTGTGGGACTTCTACTCCAACACCGGCGGGTTCCCAAGCAACAATCGGAGTGCCGGCATTGCTTCTAGCCAGTCGATCAACGGCAAATACGTTTCCAAGGTGGTCGTCACTGGTGGTGTGATCACGGCGCTGTTTGACGGGCCGCAGGCTAACAGCGCTATCACTCCCACCAGCCAGTACTTGGTGCTGTCGCCAATCACAGGCGCAGGCAGCATTAACTGGACCTGTTCCAAGAGCACCCTTAACGCGAAGTACTTGCCGACAGTCTGCCGCACTTGATATGGGCAGGCATCCAAAAAATCGGCATTGCACACATTAAAACTGACAAAAAACGTCACTACCTGCCTTAACGTGACAGACCATGACACTGCAATACTGATCGCACTTCACTGACCTCCCGGGCCGTTACGACGCCGCTTGCAGGGTTTCGTGACGGTAGGCACAATCGGCAAGCCTGCGATATGCGGGAATACATCGGCGGCAGTTGTGGCACACAACCTGCTTGACTCTGCCGCGAGCTTCCTGGTCGTTCCTGACCAACGAGTATGGAGTACCGGTTCCGCCTAGGGGGATTCGAGACTGGGGCTCAGGGGGCATCATCCAAGGTTAGCTAACCGAAACAGAGGAACCACCATGAAGAATATGCAGAAAGGCTTCACCCTGATCGAACTGATGATTGTTGTTGCGATCATCGCTATCCTGGCCGCCATCGCGATCCCGGCTTATCAGGACTACCTGGTTCGTTCGCAAGTTTCCGAGGGCGCAGTACTGGGCAGCGGTGTCCAGACGGCGGATGCAGAGTTCTACTCCAACACGGGCCACTTCGGAGCAGGCGGTAACGCAAGCATCGGCGTAGCTACCCCTGCCAGCATCAGCGGCAAATATGTTACCCAGGTGACTGTTGTCGCCACCACTGGCGTAATCACAGCTGACTTCGGCGGACAAGCCAACAACGCGATTTCGGGTTCGATTCTCGCTTTCTCTCCCATTACCAGTGCTGGTTCCATGTCCTGGTCGTGCGATGTAGCCACTACCACCATACCTGCGAAATATCTGCCGACATCCTGCCGCACCGGCGGCTGATACCTGTCATCGTAGGATCTTGAAGGGCCGCCACGCGCGGCCCTTCTTTTATTTCCGGGGCCATTGATGCGCTACCGCTTAACGGCTACTACATCATCGCTGCTCGTTTTGCTGCTGATCGTTGCGTTGACTTATGCTGCCTACTGGCCCGGTCTGCATGGCGGCTTCCTATTTGACGATTTCGCCAACCTGCCCACCCTGGGTGCCAGTGGACCAGTAGATAGTTGGCCCGTCTTCTGGCGCTACATCACCTCGGGCACCGCCGATCCAACCGGGCGACCGCTGACACTATTGTCCTTCCTGCTCGACGCGCGGAATTGGCCAGCTGATCCCTTCCTGTTCAAGCGCACCAACCTGCTCTTGCACCTGTTGAACGGCTTATTGCTATACAGCCTGCTCATCAGGCTCGGCCGCATGCTGACGATCGATGCGCCCCGTTACCGGATCGCCGCCCTCGTAGCCACGGCACTATGGCTGCTGCATCCGCTGCTGGTATCCACAACGCTGTACATCGTGCAACGTGAAGCCATGTTGCCGGGTACCTGTGTGCTTGCCGGCCTGTTGATATGGCTGCACGGGCGTGCACAGCTGGCAACAGGAAAAATGACGGCTGGACTGAGCTGGAGCGTACTCGGTCTGGGTGGATTCACCTTGCTGGGGGTACTGGCGAAGGCCAATGGTGCACTGCTGCCGTTCTATGCATTGCTGATCGAGATGATTGTGCTTGCCCCGCGGCAACTATTCCCGGCGTGCAAGATACAGCGCGCCCATCGGATAACCCTGTTAGCCTTTGGGGTCATTCCGACCATGGTCATCTGCAGCTATGTGGTCTGGACAGGCGTCCATGGCATCGCTACTGGCGGTCCTGCATTTCGCCCATGGACCTATGCGCAACGCCTGCTGACCGAGCCGCGCGTGCTGATGGACTACCTCCAGCTGTTATGGGTGCCACGGCCGTTTTCGACTGGCTTGTTCAACGATCAGTACGTCGCATCGACATCCTTGCTGCATCCAGCGACCACCCTGCCTGCCATCCTCGCAATGCTGACACTGATCGGCGCTGCCTGGCGTATCCGTCGAGGCCATCCTGCATTAGCCCTCGCGGTGCTTTTTTACTTTGCTGGCCACATACTCGAATCCAGCTCATTGCCACTGGAGCTGTACTTTGAGCATCGCAATTATGTACCTGCGCTGCTGATGTTCTGGCCACTTGGTCTATGGCTGGCTGACGCGCGTACATTGCCGGCGCTTAAGCGTGGGCTGATGATCGTTCTGCCGATCGGGCTGGCGCTGATGACTCATGCACGTGCCGAAGTATGGGGCGACGTGCGAACTCAATCGCTGGTCTGGGCGCGACTCAATCCCGATTCAGCGCGCGCGCAGGCCAATGCCGCGCAAATCGAAATGCAGACAGGGCATCCGCAGAATGCGGTACGCCGGCTGGAGACACTCCTCACTTCACAACCTGATCAGGTGCAGCTCGCTTTCAACCTGATCGGTGCACGCTGTTTGATCGGCGGGATCAGACCAGATGATATCGCTGCGGCACGCAAGGCCATGCAGGGCACCCCAAACACCGGCGGCCTCTTCGCTCATTGGTTCGACCGCACATTGCCAGTCGCGATGTCAGGGAGCTGTCCTGGACTGGGGCCAGGGGATCTGCTCAGCTTGATCAATGCAGGGCTGCAAAATCCAAAACTGACTGCGGCAGGGCCCCAGCAGGACTTAACCTTCCTGCGCGGCCGCATCGCACTCGCGCAACACCAGCCGGATGCAGCACTGGCAGACTTTCAGCACGCGCTCGATCTGCAGGTGCGTCCTGGCATGGCGCTGGAAGCAGCGGCCACGCTGGGTGCTGCCGGCTATCCAGCACAAGGCTTGCGCCTGCTCGACCATTACCGGCAGGTAGAAAAAAATGCCATGCCACCGGGTTTTGGCATGCCTATGCTGCATGAATGGGTACTTGCCCGACAAGACTACTGGCCACACGAATTTTCTCGCTTGCGCAATCAGCTAAACCTCGACGCAAAAGCCAGCAACACCAACTCCAATACCGACCAGAGCACACCTCACTGATGCGCTCATCACTGTACAAATTCATTCTTTCGGCCGCGTTCATCGTCACGACGGCCGTGTACTGGCCTGGCCTGTCAGGCACATTTTTGTTTGATGACTACCCGAACATCATCGACAACCATGACGTGCAACCGCATGAGGTAAGCCTACCCTCGCTGGTGCGTGTCGCACTGTCGTTGCCCTCCAGCGAATTCAAGCGACCACTGGCGTCGTTGAGTTTTGCGGCCAACTATCTTGCTACTGGCCTCGATCCATACTGGATGAAGCTGACCAATCTGATCATCCATCTACTGAATGGGTTATTGGTGTTTTTTCTGGCGCGGGTACTGCTGCAATCTGTCCCGCGGAGACTCCCTTGGGTTGCAGGAGCGGCTCCAGCCACCATGGAGGGCGATGCTGTCACGGCTGAGGCCGCTCATGCAGTAGGGCTCTCGACTGAGGTTGCTCCCATATTCGCGCGTGAGAGTGCTGTTGCCGCACTGATCGCCGCCGGATGGATGCTGCTGCCGATCAACCTCACTGCGGTTCTGTACGTAGTACAGCGCATGGAGAGCATGGCCAATCTGTTTGTCCTGCTCGGCCTGATCGGCTACGTCGCCGGGCGCCGTCGCATGCTCACCTCCTCCCTCGCTGCCGCTGCTAATACTGCTGATGTTCGCAGGGGATGGTTAGGACTGAGGCGCTTTTCATCCGACACACGTGGCTTCATTACCTGTCTGATCAGCATTACCGTTCCTAGCGTACTCGGCATACTGGCCAAAGAAACGGCGGCGATGCTACCGCTGTATGCGTTGCTGATCGAGTGGGCGCTATTCCGTTTTCGTTCATCAGCCCCCCATAACTTGCCTCAGGGGCAGGTGGCGCCGCGCCCATCGCCAAGACTGCCAATGGATCACCCGGAGGGAACAAGAAAAAGCGACCGCCGCATCATTACACTGTTCTTGCTGGTCTTGGCACTTCCCATGGCCTGTGGTCTGGCGTGGCTTTTACCCGGTCTGCTGAAACCGGAATTCTGGGCTACCCGTGACTTCACGCTGGGCACGCGCTTGCTCAGCGAAGCGCGCATCGTCGTCGATTACACCGCATGGACCTTAATGCCCACGCCGCATGCGCTGTCGTTCTATCACGATGATTTCCGGATATCGACCGGGTTGCTGGCACCGTGGACGACCCTTGCCAGCATCGTGTTTCTTGCGGCGCTGGTCCCGCTGATACTGTGGTTACGTCCACGCCGGCCGCTGGTGGCGCTCGGTATAGCACTGTTTCTCGGCTGCCAGCTGCTTACTGGCACTATTATTCCGTTGGAACTGGTCTACGAGCATCGCAATTACTTCGCCAGCTTCGGCTTGTTGCTTGCCATCGTGCCGCTGCTCGCCGCGCCGCCTTGTCTGCACGCAGGAGCGGCCTCAGCTGCCACCGGCACACCACAAGATATCCATGACCAATACGCGATGATCACGGCCGCAGCTGCTGTCACGACAGAAGGCAGTTCCTGTGACATAAAAGACTCACGCGACGCCCTACCGTTGGCTCTTCCCCGCTATGCGCTACTGGCCGGACTGATGCTTTGCTGGACGGTATTGACTGCTCTCACCGCTTATGCCTGGGGTAGCCCATTGCGATTGGCAGAAGATCTGGCGACTCGCGCACCACGGTCGCCACGCGCACAGTACGAGCTGGGTCGTACCTATATCATTTATTCAAATTACAGCCCCACGTCACCATTCACCAAACTGGCCTATGCCCCGCTGGAAAGAGCCGCTGCGCTGCCGAAATCGTCCATTCTTCCCGAGCAGGCGCTGATCTTCATGAATGCGCGCATGCATTTGCCACTGAAAGATGGGTGGTGGAACAGCTTGATCGCCAAACTGAACGCACATAAGCCCACTGTGCAGGATGAAAGCTCGTTGGCTTCGTTGGCTCAATGCGCGCGCGATCATGATTGCGACTTACCGCAGGATCGCATGATGGAGGCGTTCATGGCGGCACTATCCCACCCGGATCCAAGCGCGCGGTTGCTGGCCTGCTATGGCGACTACGCATGGAACGTGCTGAACGATAAACCGCTTGGCCAACACATGACCGAACTCGCTGTGCTTAAAAGCCCTGACGAGCCGGTTTATCACATTTCGCTGATTCGCATGTTGCTGGTCGAAGGCCAGTTAGACAAGGCGCATGAGGCACTTAGACAGTTGCAATCATTGAACTTCGGCGGACGCCTGGATGCCCAACTTGCCGAACTGCGCGCGCTACCTGGCATGCACTGAGTTGGAAACCCGGGTGTGAGCGCGATATTGCCTGCCGTCGTTGATTGTTCGCAGGCGCGCTTGATAGGCTTTTTCGGTGCGAAACTACGGCGGCCCAGACACTTGCCTACCGAGCACAACGCCAACACGCCACCATGCTCAATGCTCAATGCTTCGCATCCAGAAGCCAACTCTGGGGCACGCAGCCTGCACAAATATGCTGTCTTTTGGAGTAGCGGCTATGCGCGATCAGGCATGATCGTAAACGGGTTGACCCGCTGCTTCGACCATCGCCGCAATGCAGGTTTTTCGATCAGTATCCAGCTCAGCAAGGCGATTGGAACCGCCACGGAAAACGACAGCACGAAGAAGGACCACGGCCCCGGTCCGGTGAAACCCAGCCAGACCATCACCTGCTGCAGCGCGGATCCGTACAGATACAACCCATAAGAGATATCCAGCGTGTCGCAACGGCCATGCAGTGGTATCACGCGCGCGAGCACGGCCAGCATGGGCGCAAAGAACAGTATTCGCAAAAATTGCAAAGGCTCGTATGCCAGGCACACCCCATAGGTCACCATCAAGCAAATGGCGACCACTACCGACAGGCGCAATCGTTTCAGGTACAGCACTGTCAAAACGCCACTGAGAAAATGCAGACCCAGTTCAATCAAGCGTATCAGGGGTGCCCCACCAATCGCGGCGAGCAGATGCACTGCGATGCCGGACAAGGACATCAGTCCGAGCAAGAACGCGAACAAGAGAATCAATGAGCGCCCCTTGCCGTCAAGCAGCCGCAGCACCCACGCTGATGCTAGCAACACGTAACAGCAGGCCTCTGGCGCCAGAGACCATAAACAGGGATTGATCCGCCGATAACTCAGGCCGCTCAGCACATTCGGCAGAGTGGGCTCGACCACCAGCAGAGCAGAATTCTTGATCACATAACCGAAAAACGACGCGAACGTGGACGTCTTGAATAAGCCGTTCCATCCCAAGTCAATTACCACAGTAATCGGCGAAAGCACGAAAGCACAGAACAAGAGGCAAACCCAGAAGCCGGGCATCAGGCGAGCCATTCGATGCCTGATGAAGCGGCTCAAATCTCCATTACCCTGGAGGCTTGTCGCCACCAGCATGCCGCTTAACGCAAAAAATCCATCCACGGCAACTTCACCCAGCCGCAGACCTGACCATTGCTCGAGCGGATCCATTCCATAGCCCGGCAGATAGAATGAATGGCTGACAATTACAGCAGCAGCCAAAAGCAGACGAAGGATCGAGAAACTATTGCGGCCACGCTCAAACAGCTCATCCATGGCTATGGATCCGTTCGACATCGTTGATCGCATTAACGACACTCCAGCCACCTGAACTTAGTAAACCGTGACAACGGCCGCAGCTAAATACACGTCCACTTGTGGGCAGGTATTGGAAGCGCTTACAAAAATACTCATGACTTGGTGGCCGACCAAAAAAACCAGCGTTGCAGCCAATTCCGCAACGGCCCAATCGACATGGGATCCAGCGCATATCTCTGAATGGCTTCAAATGGCGTGAGCTTGGGATTGCGGAACGAAAACACCGTGCTCGATGCATTCGCGAAACCTTCCGCACCAAGTTTGCCGCATAGAACCCTGGGATCGATCGGTCGCTCATCCGGGCTGAAAGTGGACAAGCGCAAGCGCCCATCACCCATGAACACTCGGTTCTGCAAAGAACGGGCATTTGGGTCGTAACCGACGATTCGCCCGTTCGGGGCCAGGATACGCGCGCATTCACGCAACACCTCGCTTTCGCGACCAGGCACGTGATGCAGAAATGCTGCCGCGACAATAAGGTCGAAAGAGTCGTTGGCAAAAGGCAGCTTCAATGCATCTCCCTGAACCGACAGCAGGCCGCTATGCCGCAGCATCTCAGCGGAGATGTCCATGCATACCAGGAACGGTACTCCTGTCGTCGTCAACAATCGTCCAGTCATGCCTGAACCGCCGCCAAGGTCAAGGCAGCGACGCTCATTTGAGCGTGGCCCAATCCAGCGCAGAATTCGTTCCTGGTCGAACGCCGACAGCGAGACGTAGGCATCGACGCCCTTCTTGTCCCAGAAATCCTGCTCTCGAGAGTAATGCGAGGAAGACATATGATGAATCCAGATCAGTGTTTGCGAGTGCGCAATAGGTCGGGTAGCACAAACACGGCAGGCACCCACGCCAGCAGGATATTGACCAGCCGTAGTACAAGATACATGGACAGGACAATATCGAGACCGATTCCGAGCTCCCCGAACAGACCTGCCCCAGCCACTTCCACCGTACCTATCCCGTTGGCACTGAGTGGCAGGTAGGCGACAAGCCCGCTGCTGATGGCCGCAATGGTCACATTCTGCAAAGGTGGTACCGCTGCGCTCAGCCCCCGGATAACCAGCCAGTAGGAAATTCCGGTAAGACCGACCTTGAGCAAGGACAATACCAAGTTGACCACCAGCAGTCGGGGCCTGGTGATCACAATGCGGACAACTTCCGCTGCCGTGGCGATTGCACCAACAACCCAGCGATTCTTGCTCTCCATCCGCCCCATGCGATGAAGCGCCCATAGGGACAAAGCAGCAAAAGCAGCCATTCCGGCCAACAACATGATTGCTCCTGCTGACAACGAGCGCAGTACGCTGGCATGGCCCAGCCGGAATATTTGGCTCGCGACCATGAGCGCGCATAACAGCGAAACGACCTTATCAACCGTAGTACGGGCAACGCTATGTGACAGCGGCATTCCACGACGGCGCAATACTTGATTCAGCGTCAACATGTCGCCGATCTGTCCGGGAACCACGAGCCCGATCGCCCAGGCAACCCAGAATGCATATACGTATTCACCCAACCCCATGACCTGCGATGCACCACAAATCAGATATGAATTGATCGCGCTGAGAAGGGTCCCGGCCACGATTGCTGCGATGGCCCCAGCCAGACAAGCGGGATCGATCATCCGCAGCCGATCCCACAGCGCAACCGGTCCGGCCCAGGCAATCATCCCGGCCAGCAGGCCGAAACCGCACAGAGTCAGGATCACTCTCCAGCGCCGCTTGAGCACTGACGATTGGTGAGGTTCTGGCTGTTCGTCGTAACCGATGCTCATCGCTTCATGCAACCTTGCAGCTGTTTAGGCATACGGTGGCGCTCAGGTCGATTCGACCGATCCAACGAGCTGCTCTTGCAACAGTCGGTCGATCTCAATGATCAATCGCGACGATTCGATATAGCTGGCTCGCTTGAAGCCATGAGGATTTCGGGCTGCATCAAGGAAAGATGCAATCTGCTGATCAATTCCTTTGGCCGAACCTCGCCACAGCCGTCGTGTACGTCGGTGCAGACCATGCCCGCTTTCCAAACGCCTGAAGTCAAGCAGCCGTGCACTGCGATTCTCGCAGCTCACCTCGATCGTTTCGGTTGGGAACGCTTTCGCACCATTGGAGAGGTAAATCAACGTAGCAAGCGAGCCATCAGCAAAACCCAGGGTAACGTGGACGTTGTCCTCGCGCAGGTAACCAGCACTACTGCCTCCCAGGCAACGCACATCAACTGATATGACTGGGGAGCCGATCAGCCAACAACAGAAGTCGATGTGATGGCAGGCTTCGCCAAGAATAACGCCACCGCCTTCGCGCGGATGGTGCAACCAGTGCTGCGGCGGTCGATAGCCCACGTTGGCACGATATGCCACGGACATCGGTTGCGCGCGAGACATGAACATTTCACGCAAGGTAACCGCCAGCGGCGCATAGCGTCGATTGAAACCGACCATCAACGCTTGCGTGTCGTTGACGAATGCCGATATCACGCGCTCGAGCTGCACAAGATCAAGTGCGAGCGGTTTTTCCACGAATACCTGCTTGCCCGCGGCAAGTGCTTGTGCAGCCAGATCAGCATGCGAATCATGGCGGGTCAGAATGAATACTGCATCTGTCTGCGCATCGGACAGTACCTCCGATACGTTGGCCGATGCGAATGCAAATCCATATTTCTTGCCGAGCGCCGCCGCGCGCACACCGGTTGCAGATGCGATGCCGCGAAACTCCACATCCCGCCGTGCGAGCGCTGGCAGGAACTCGTTGGTGGCATGGCTGCCAGCACCAAGTACCGCCACGCGAAGCTTCGCGGAGGCCACGGGAGGTGCCGCAGCATTCGCTTTCAAATTCACCCGATTCGTCATGCTGGCCACCTTGGGGTAGTCCAGCAAGATGCCGAGCGAAGGCTCTTTCCGTTCACCGGAGATCAATGCAAACGCATCGGCTGCCTGATCAAGAGGAAACCGGTGCGTGATCATCGCTGCCAGATCGATCCTGCCGCGCGAGACTTGATCGAGGAACGCGCTCATGTTGCGTTGTTCGGTCCAACGCACGTAAGGCAACGGGTAATCGTGACCCTCCTGCTCGTAATTCGGATCACCCGTACCCGGGCCATAAGCCATGGATGTACGTAGCTCCAGCTCCTTGAACAGGTAATGTTCTCGCGGCAGCTGCATCTCAGTACGACCAACGACGACCACCCGCCCCTTGCTGCGACACAATTCCCCAGCCAACGCCACCGGACCAGCATCGTCGGTAGCAGCCGTCACGATGACGACATCGGCACCGGCACCGTCCGACCATGCCAGCACTCGTTCCTTCACGTTGGGCGCATCGACCGGGCATGTTTCGGCCCAGTCGTTCTGCTGGGCCAGGGCAAGTCGACCAGCATCGATATCCAACCCAAATACACGGCAGCCTGCGGCACGCAGCAACTGGGCAACTAGCAAGCCCACCAATCCCAGGCCGATCACCACAACGTTGTCACCTAGTCGAACATCCGCCACGCGCAGACTCTGCAATGCGATTGCACCGACTGTGGCGAAAGCTGCCCTATCTGGGTCGAGGCCAGCTGGCACCGGCACACACAGACGCTTGGGAACGCTTACTACCTCTGCATGACTGGCGTAGCCCTGCCCCGCACAGGCAACGATATCGCCCACGCGCACATGATCCACTCCCTTGCCTACCGCGATGACTTCGCCGGCACAGCTGTAGCCAAGAACGATCGGCGTCTCCAGTGCTCGCCGTGCAACCGCATATGCAGTGAGCGGCCCTTGCGCACGCGCCAGTTGCAACACCTTCATGGCCTGCTCCGGACGTGCCCGCGCCTTCGCCAACAATCCCATGCGGCCAAGCTTGACGGTCCCTCCCTCGGTGCCGCTGCTGATCAGCGATTGGCGATTACGCACAAGCACAAATTCATCGCGCAACTGCGGAGGCGGCACATCCTCTACCCATATGCTGCCGTCGCGCAAATCTTCCAGAACCTGCTTCATGTATCTGATCCATCCAAAATTTTTATGTCAGCCGTTGGTCGCACGCGACCGCGGACCAGAAATCCTTTGCTCAACAACTCCCGCTCACTGAACCGTTTCAGCTCACGGCGGATATCGTCAGTCAACAGGGCGCGTCCCTCTTCGGCAGTCACGCGCCACTCGTCAATCTCAAACACCTTCTCGAACATTGCGCGATATTCGTGTTCACGAAGTCCATTGAGCCAGGACGGTATATCCACGTGCCGGCGCGCCCGCAGATGATCCCACGGCGCAACCATGCGAGAAGGACGCGTGTCCGGATGTTTCCACGCGATATGGTGACCTCCGGACAGACTCGTAAAGTTGTGAATGTAGATGTATATGCGGCCATCGGGACGCAACACCCGGGCCAGTTCATTCAGCACTGCGGGCACATCGGAAATGTGCTCGAAAACTTCATGCGAAACCACAAGATCGACACTCGCATCCGGCAACGGCAGATGCACGCCATCATAGACATGCAGATCTACGGCTTGATGCGGCAAGCGACGCCCCATGGAGCGTTCCAGCTCGCGATAATAGCCCCGTGCGAAAAGCATGTCCCAGACGGCTGTGCGCAGCGTACGCTCTACGCCATTGGCCTGCAGAATGTGCCGATACTTGGCCAGACCTCGCCGGTTCTCCACCAGTTCGGTATCAACACCAATCGCATGCGCGCCATCAGCAGCAATCAATAGCGACAGCCAGTAAGACTTGCCGCATCCAACATCGAGTACTTGCCGCCCGGGCAACGAACCCTCGTCCGCGCGTAGGCGTTCATAAAATGCGGCGTGCTCGCGCGCGAAATCACGATACCCAGTGAGTCCGTAATGCAACATCGATGCGTATAGACCGAGTCGGCCAGGAAGAATAGGGTCTGGCATGGAGTTCGGGCGCTCAGCGGGTAGCGCGAATCATAAGATGCCAGCCAAGCCAGTGCGACAACAACCGATATACGGGCAGCGGCGTCCAGCGAAACAGGGAGCCATAACCTTCGCCGAATACGAAATCAGCGCGCACTTCCACCTTGGAAAAGCGTGAGAACATCGCATGGATCTCGCTGACGGTATAGCGTCGAACCACCGGGCATAATTCATCGCGTTCCTCAAACGGAACGCGCAGCATCCGGTGCACAGCCTCATTCAGCGAATGGCGGTGATAAAGCATGATCAGAGCCTGACCACCTGGTCGTAGCACCCGATACGCTTCATCGACACAGCGTTGCGTATCCGGCGCATGGTGCATTACGCCAAAGGAATATACGTAATCAAAAGCAGCGTCGGGAAACGGCAAATGCTCCGCGTCGGAACAGAGATAAGTCGCATCCAGATGACGTTCATGCGCGCGCCGACTTGCGGTCGCGGGGCCAACCACAGTCAGATCGACCGCCGTCACGCGTAGCCCATGCTGCGCCATGCGCGCGCTGTCGAGACCGATGCCGCAACCAATCTCAAGCACCTGCGAACCCGGCCGCATTGAAGCGATCCAGCCCGGCAAATGTCGGTGGGACCGATAGCGCTGTGTTTCGAGCTCGGCGAAATACGTTTCGGAACCGCGCTCATGCTCGCTCACCGAGCGACCCATGATGCGTTCGGCATTCACGTTCCGCGTCCAGAAATCGGCTACCTTGCGGACCAAGCCTGGCGCTGATTCAAGCTTCGCCGGTTCAATCGACTTCACGGTGTATCCCCTGTGCGAATGCAGCCAGTGCACGAACCATCCAGGCGTTGCACCAGCGTAGCTGCGTAAACTTTTTGGTGTACCAGCGCATGCGCTGATGGTAGAAACGTCCCTCCGGATTGTACATCTCATCGAGTGCCCAACCCGCGATTCGACGGGCCAGGCCACCATGCGTGTCCATGTGGCGCGAGAAAGTCAGCATGCCCTGAGCAGCACCGTGAATGTCGTAGGGATAGGCACGATCACTCATCCAGCGTGGCGCCCCGCTCGGTTCAAACAGATGCTCGGCATAGAACGCGAGGCCGGCGTCATACTGCGGTTGCCACTGACGATCCCCGCTGGCATCCATATAGCTGGAAAGCGCGTCCAGGATGAATCCGGTGTGGTAATTGTCGTGGCGAATCGGCGAATCGCCAGGCGGGTCGGTATAGAACCACGCATGGTAATCCGTTTGTCTGCGCACGACGTAGCAGGCCAACCGGCGTGCCGGCTCGAGCCATTGCGGCTGATTCGACTGGCGCGCGAACTGCGCAAGTACCGAAGCCACCAGGATGCTGACGTCGAGTACTCGCATGCTCATCGGCAACGGCATATAACTGAGACACAGCTCTTCGGGTTCGTCCTTCAGATGCTGCAGATCGCCCAGAAAGAAGGGAATTGCAGCCTCCACCCGTGACAGCAATTCCGGCTCACCCAATTGACGATGTGCTGCCAGTAACGCCTCGCATACGAATGCCGTGACTACGGCGTTGGGCGTACCTCGCGGCGCGAAGAAACCCAGATCCTGCCACGGGTACTGATAGCCCCAGGCCCGCCCACCGGAAGGTGTAACGACAGCCATCGCATCGAGTTGCCCCAACAGGGTACGCAGCCGTACAAGATGCCCTTGATCACCATCCAGTGCATATCGGTCAAGCAGCCCCCGCATGAACAATGCCAGCCCTTTGGGATTGAACGTACGAGGGGTAGCCAAGACTGGCCGAAGGTTCACTGGCGAGCGCATGACAGCCTGCACGGCGAGCAGCCGGGTTACGCGACTCCATCCACAAAAGGTCCAAAGAAACGGACTATTCAAAGCATCATGCTTGTCAAACCCCCGCCAGCCTTGTGCTTCGGAATAATCGAGCACGGCATCGAGCACGGCGTTCGCACGCATGAGCTCCTGCGAGTTTTCTGCCTTCATGTTCGGCGATGTTTCTGATATGCGCTCGTTATGCATTGGCGACGGCGCCTGGCGATAGACCACGTTCAAAAATGTCGATCCACATGTGCGATTGAATCATCAGATACAGCATGAAGAAGTGCCAGCGAAAGCGCCGCTCAACGGGCAGGCGCAACAGGCTCGCAACGGTACCTGGATTGAATAGACCATACTCACGCACACGTTCTGGCGATAGCCAGATGTCAGCCGATGCGCGCAAATGGGTATCGAAAAATGCCGGGGCATCCAACTGAAATCCGCTTTTTGGTCGTGCAAGAACTCTATGTGGGAGGTAATTCACGGCCACTTCTCGCAGCGCCGCTTTGCCTAGTCGCGGAGCCCCCATTCGGCCAACCGCATCACGCACAGCGAGATCGACAAAAGGTACGCGCACCTCAAGACCCGCCGCCATGCTGGCTCGATCCTCCTGCCAGAGCAAATCGTTGACCATCTTGTTACGCCACTCATATTCCATCATGGCTGCAAGCGGCGGTCTGTGCGCAGGCCAGCGCTCGCGCACTACATCAAGTGCATCAGACAACCCGGCATCCAGCATTCGTGGGCCATAAAGCCAACGGCGCAGCTCGGGCCGGTCCCATATATTGCGAAGCAGCGCATATACGCGCGGCCAGTCCCCCGACGCGGCCCCCATATCCAACGCACGCTCACGCTCGCCAAAGGGCACAACAGATGAGGGGAGCACATGCCTTAATACCCCTGCAACCATGCGGGATGCCCCTGCGGGCAGGCGCGCGTACATCTGGAAAATGCGGTGAACGTTGTAGCCTGCGAACAGCTCGTCTCCGCCAACCCCGGAGAGCGCCGCCTTCACCTGCGTACGTGCAAGTTCAGCAAGCCGGAACAACTGCACGGCATTGACCTTCGGCGTTTCAAGATGCCATAGCATCCGTGGCAGGCGGCGCACTTCATCATCGCCAAGCTCCGCCTGCACATTCACAAGGCCGAGTGTGCGCGCCGTCTCCGCGGCATTACGTGCCTCAGCCGGATCATCACCTATCGCCAGCGTGTAGGTAGGCAGATCGGCGCCGCCTTTGCGTGCGATCGCCGCAAGCAGGCCTGAATCGATACCACCGGATAGATAGCAGCCGACAGGAACGTCAGCAATGAGATGCGCACGCACCGAATCGGCGAGTACGACATCGAGATTGCCGTCGATGCTTTCGACATTCGTCGTCAGTCGGCGGTGAGAAGACTTGCCCCCAGGATGCCATTCAAAGCATTCGCCCGGTGCGAGTTGGCGTATTCCACGAAACAGCGAAGCCTCGCCAGGCACGTAGCGAAAATTGAGCAACAGATGCAAGGCATTTGCGTCGAGCTCCGGACGCGCATCATTCAGTGCAAGGATACCCTTCGCCTCGGACGCGAAACGCAACATGCCGCTTGTGTCTTCGCTTACGAACAGGGGCTTGATGCCGAGTGCATCGCGTACAAGCAGCGCTCGACGCATTACAACATCCCACAGGGCGAAAGCAAACATGCCGCGTAAACGGCCAAAACCCATTTCGCCATCGACCTGATAGGCCGCCAGAATCACTTCCGTGTCTGACTGTGAAGCGAACACCACTCCGCGCGATTCGTAGTGCGCGCGCAACTCGCGATAGTTGTAGATCTCGCCATTGAACACAATGACCGCACGTCTGTCAGCGCTCCACATGGGTTGGTCGCCGCTGACAAGGTCCACCATCGCCAGCCGCGCATGCATCATGCCGACATGATCAATTTCAAGCGTAGCGACGCCGTCCGGACCACGATGTTTCAAAACTTCAGCAAGCTTTTGCAACCGCAAGGCGCCGAGCTCGACACGTGGTTCCGCAGAAAACCATCCAGCGATCCCACACATCAGACACTGACCGCCAATGGACTTCCCATCTGGCCACGGGATTCGATAGCCGATACGGCAAAAGCAGATACATCGCACGTATCGATCAACAGCTTCTGCCGCAGAAGCTGTCCGCGACCTTCGGGAAACGAGAGCAACCAATCAAGTGCCATACGCAGCGTATCCTCATCCAGGCTACGCGCATTGTGCACAAGACCATAGCGTGTCTCTTGTTCGTCGGTATAGCCGCGCCCGGTATTGGCCGCATACACCGCAGGCACTCCGAGCACCGCGCATTCCGAAGCCATGGTCGCGCTCTCGCCAAAGAATCCAGCGCAGTACGCCATGACGTGGTGAATCATGGCTGGATCACCTTTGTAACGAAACGACTCCAGGTCGTCAGGTAGCGACGACTCCGCAGAAATGAGCACTTCGCCATACGACCCGAGCCGCCGGACTATCCCGCGCACAGCCTCGTGGGAAAGGCCGTGCTCTCCAACATCATGATTGGCCTTCCATGCCACGAGGCGCACAAGATAAGTTGGGCGATCAGATACCACGCCGTTAGCTAGCGCCACCTCACGTTGAGCTGAAAAGTGCGGCGGTCGCAAATATGAAAGTTCATGGTAACCGGGATAACGCAACGTACGGCCCTTGGGCGTCCAGCCTGAGTAACAGCGCGGAACGATGACTCGCGTGGCCAATGGATACGTCAGAAGGTTTTGCAGTCGGGCATTTTCCGTGTCGTAGAAAACCAGTGAAGGCACTCGTCCGAGCGTTCCGGCATGAGCAATGAAGATGCCGCCGATCGCAGCCATCACATCAGGACGCCACTTGTGCACGACGCGCGACAACCGGAAGTCCCGTATCAAGAGCTCGCCAAGCAGGCCGGACTTCCCCCCTTCTTTTGAAAGGGTGACATGTTCCATGCCATACGCATCGAGCAAATCACCCGCGATCTCTTTAAGGCGGCTCGTTATTAGGATTTCGTGTCCATGCTCACGCAGTATCCCTATTGGGCGACGAAAAAAGTGCACATGTGCGGGGTGTCCGATGTCGATCAGAACACGCATCAACATTCTCCCTTCAGTGCGCACAGCAGGGGTACCACAACTGCCTTACCCCTCATTTTCGATAAGCCAGATTGGTAATCTGCTCGGAAACCAACCCGATCAAAAATACGATGACCGCTGCACTCCACATCAACGTGCTCATGTTGGTGAGTCTCCCATCATGAATGAAAGTCCACGCGTAGTTGATGCACCCGAGCAGAAAAAACACCGCACTGGCTGGCACGAACAGCTTCAGTGGCGAATAGAGCGTAGCGATCTTGAAGATGATCAGCAGAAAGCGAATGCCATCGCGCAGCGGCCTGATGTGGCTCTTGCCGATGCGCTGGGCAGCCTTGATCGGCACATAGGCGACGGGATAGGCGCTGCGGAAAAATGCCATGGTGCTGGTAGTGGGGTAACTGAATCCGTTCGGCAACAGATGGATGAATTCGCGAAACTTGTCCGCACGCACGGCGCGGAAGCCGGAGGTAAGGTCGGCGACCGGATGTCCGGTCATGCGGGTAGCCAGCCAGTTGTACAAAGTGTTGGCGAGACCGCGGCCGATGCCGGCTTGGCTGCCCCAGTCGCGTGCACCGACCACCATCTCATACCCCTGTTCCAGCTTTTCCAGCAGCCGCGCGATGTCGGCTGGCTCGTGCTGACCGTCGCCATCCATGAATACAAGGATATTGCCAGTAGCTGCACGTGCTCCACGCTTGATCGCCGCTCCGTTACCCATCGAATACGGTGAGGAAAGGCATTCGACACCGCTGCTTTTACAGATGCTGCGGGTATCGTCGGTGGAGCCGTCGTCAACCACGATGATCTCGGCGTCTGGGTGCTCGGTGCGCAGGCGCGGCAGCAGGGCGGCGAGCGCGGGGGCCTCGTTCTTGGCAGGCAGGATGATGCTCAAGCGGTTCAACAGATGGCTCCCCCGGGTGAGTGGCGATCATAGCCTGAAGGCCGTGCGGTTGTTGAGGAAGCGGCCGGGGTTTTGCATGACACTGGTTCGGCGACGGCGACATCCGATGCAGGCATCGCGAGAGCACCCTGTGCACGCTCCAGTCCATGCCTGCAGCCTCTTGTCACGTGTATGCGTGTGTTTCTGCATGGCGGCGCAAAGAAAATGTGCTGGAGACTTGTGCACTGCACCACCCGGACCGTTCCAGCTGCAGGCAATGAGTGACCTGAGGGCCAGACTGCGGTAGATTCAACCACATACAGGGGCAGGGTCGAGTCTGGTTATGTCATCTCAATTGCAACCGTCGCTCGCGGGGCTGTCCGGCATGGCGCGCAGGCTGGTGTCCGAGGGCGTGCTGCCGGAGGCCGATGTACGCAAGGCCATGGCCGACAGCGGCCAGAATAAGGTCACCTTGGCAGCGTGGCTGCTGGATCACAATCTGGTCGACAGTACCCAGTTGACGCAAATCGCCTCGGCCGAGTTCGGCATGCCGATGATGGACGTGGCGGCGCTGAACAGCGCCACCCTGCCACTGGAGCTGATCAGCGAAGCGCTGATCACGAAACACCAGGCATTGCCGCTGTTCCGCCGCGGCAAGCGGTTGTTCGTCGGCATCGCCGACCCGATGCAGTCGCACGCGCTGGACGAGATCAAGTTCCATTCCAATTGCATGGTCGAGCCGATCCTGGTCGAACGCAGCTCCCTGCTGCGGGTGATCGAAGGCCTGCTCAACAGCATGCGCGACACCATGCCCGATATGGGCGGGGGCGATCTGGACGGGTTGGAGCTTGAGCTCGGCGACGAAGAGGCCGAATCGACCGGCATCGACGCGAACGCCAATGACGATGCGCCGGTGGTGAAGTTCGTCAACAAGATCCTGGTCGATGCGATCCGTCGCGGCGCTTCGGACATCCACTTCGAACCGTTCGAAACCCAGTATCGAGTCCGCCTGCGCATGGATGGCATGCTGAAGGCCGTGGCCAGCCCGCCATTGAAGCTTGGCAATCGCATCGCATCGCGCCTGAAGGTGATGGCGCAGTTGGATATCGCCGAAAAACGCGTGCCGCAGGACGGCCGTATCAAGCTCAACCTGTCCAAGACCCGCGCCATCGACTTTCGCGTGAGTTCGCTGCCGACTTTGTTCGGCGAGAAGATCGTGCTGCGTATCCTGGACGGCTCGTCGGCCAAGGTCGGCATCGAGAAACTCGGCTACGAACCTGAGCAGCAAAAGCTCTATATCGACGCGATTCACAAGCCCTACGGCATGGTGTTGGTTACCGGTCCGACCGGCTCCGGCAAGACGGTGTCGCTGTATACCGGCCTGAACATGCTCAACACCTCCGAGCGCAATATCTCGACGGTAGAGGACCCGGTGGAAATTCGCGTCGAAGGCATCAATCAGGTGCAGCAGAACGTGAAGCGGGGCATGACTTTCGCCAGCGCGCTGCGCTCGTTCCTGCGCCAGGATCCTGACGTGATCATGGTTGGTGAAATCCGCGACCTGGAAACCGCCGAAATCGCGATCAAAGCGGCGCAGACCGGCCACATGGTGTTGTCCACCCTGCATACCAACGACGCCGCACAGACCATCGCGCGCCTGATGAACATGGGCATTGCACCGTACAACATCACCTCGTCGGTCACTCTGATCATCGCCCAACGCCTGGCGCGACGCCTACACGAATGCAAGAAACCGCAGGACCTACCGCCCCACGTGCTACTGGCGGCTGGCTTCAGCCAGGCCGACATCGACGCTGGGTTGACCGTTTACGAAGCCGGTGGCTGCGATGGTTGCAATGAAGGCTACAAGGGCCGTGTGGGCATTTATCAGGTGATGCCAATGCTGGAGGACATCCAGAAAATCATCCTGCAGGGTGGCAATGCGATGCAGATCTCCGAGGTGGCCCGCGCCGCCGGAGTCAACGATCTGCGCGCATCAGCGCTGCTGAAGGTAAAAAACGGACTGACCAGTCTGACCGAAATCGATCGCGTGACCAAGGAGTGATCGCGTGAATCCGGGACAACCGTAGCGTTGAACTTGCGTCCGCCGCCACGTTTTGGCGCGGCAGAAGTGACATAAGCTGTATAAACGACTTGTCAGCCGCCGATCTGGGCGGGTCTGGACTGAACTACCGGGGGAAGATGCGCATGGCCACGGCTACCGCAAAGGCAAATACAAACGCAGAAAAGACGCGTGCGCTCGGCGCCCAACGGGCCGCAGTGAGCCAGCTGACCACATACGAGTGGGTCGCCCTGGACAAGCGCGGCAAGCGCATGAAGGGCGACATGCCGGCGAAGAACGCGTCGCTGGTCAAGGCCGAGCTGCGCCGCCAGGGGATGAACCCGCAGACCGTGCGGGAACGTTCCAAACCGCTGTTCGGCGCCACCGGCAGCACGGTCAAACCGGGCGATGTGGCGATTTTCAGCCGTCAGATCGCGACCATGATGGCCTCTGGTGTGCCGATGGTGCAGTCGTTCGACATCATCGCCGACGGTCAGAAGAACGTCCGCTTCAAGAACATCCTGCTCGATGTGAAGCAGAACATCGAGGGCGGTGCGGCGCTGCATGAGGCGCTTGCCCGTTACCCGGTGCAGTTCGACGAGCTCTACTGCAACTTGGTGCATGCCGGCGAGACATCCGGCGTACTGGATACCGTGCTGGATACTGTCGCCACTTACAAGGAACGTACGGAGGCCATCAAGAAGAAGATCAAGAAGGCCTTGTTCTACCCGATGATGGTGCTGGTGGTCGTGTTCCTGGTCATTCTGATCATGTTGCTGTTCGTGGTGCCGGTGTTCGCCAAGACCTTCCAGGATGCCGGCGCTCAGCTACCTGCACCGACTCAGATCTTGGTCGACGCGTCCAAATTCATGCAAAGCTACTGGTTTGTGGTGGTCGGCATTATTGGCGGCAGTATCGTCGCACTGATCATTGCGAAGAAACGCTCGCTGAAATTTGCCCACTTCCTAGACCGGATGGCGCTGAAGATGCCGGTGATGGGCAACATCGTGCGCAACTCGGCGATTGCCCGCTTCGCCCGCACGCTTGGCGTCACCTTCCGCGCCGGCGTACCGCTGGTCGAAGCGCTGGACGCGGTGGCCGGCGCCACCGGCAGTGTGGTCTACGGCGACGCCGTCAAGCAGATGCGCGATGACATCGCGGTGGGTCACCAGTTGCAGCTGGCCATGAAACAGACCGGCCTGTTTCCCAACATGGTGGTGCAGATGACCGCCATCGGCGAGGAATCCGGCTCACTGGACAATATGCTGTTCAAGGTTGCCGAGTTCTACGAGGAAGAAGTCAGCAACGCCGTCGACACCCTCTCCACCCTGCTTGAACCGATCATCATGGTGGTTCTCGGGACGATTGTTGGCGGCATTGTGGTCGCGCTGTACCTGCCGATCTTCAAGCTCGCCGGCACGTTCTAGAACGTCTCAACACCAAGACGCCGCAGCTATTGCCGTGATCCGGTAATAATGCGGCGTTTTCTTTGCACAGGACTCTGTCATGCCCGACCTGCCACTGGTGATGTGGATCGCTTTTGCCGGTGTGCTTGGCTTGGTGGTGGGCAGTTTTCTCAACGTGGTGATCCTTCGGCTGCCGGAGCGCATGGCAGCTGGCTGGCGACAGGAAGCGCGAGAGGTACTGGGGCTCGAAGTTAACACCGGGCCGCTGCCGCCGGGCATCGTGCGTGTACCTTCGCATTGTCCAGAGTGCAAGCATCCGCTCTCGGTGCTGGACAATATTCCGCTGTTCGGTTGGCTGCTGTTACGCGGACGCTGCCGTTACTGCAAGGTTCATATCTCGATCCAGTACCCGCTAGTGGAACTGATCAGCGGGGTACTGAGCACGGTGATCGTGTGGAAGTTCGGCCCGTCATGGGCTGCCGTGGCAGGGCTGCTATTGACCTGGACCCTCATCGCGCTGTCCGGTATCGACTTTCGCACCCAGCTGTTGCCCGACCAACTGACGTTTCCGCTGTTATGGATGGGCCTAGTGCTGGCGCTGCTGCCGATGTTCGTCACTGCGCCATCGGCCATCATCGGCGCAGCCATAGGTTATCTGAGCCTGTGGAGCGTGTACTGGCTGTTCAAGCTGCTTACTGGCAAGGAGGGCATGGGATACGGTGATTTCAAGCTGCTCGCGGCGCTCGGCGCCTGGATGGGGCCACTGTCACTGCTGCCGATCATCCTGCTGTCCTCGCTGGTTGGTGCCCTGGTCGGCGGTAGTCTGATCGTGCTGCGCCGGCACCAACGCGAGGTTCCGATGCCGTTCGGTCCGTTCATCGCCGCTGCTGGCTGGATCTGGTTTGTCACTGGGGATGGTCTGCTGCAAGGCTACATGCACCTGACCGGCCTGCGATGACCGAACGGCCCACGACATGATCATCGCCATGACTGGCGGTGTCGCCTCCGGCAAGAGCGCGGTGACACGGCGCTTCGAGGCACTCGGTGTGCATGTGCATGATGCGGATGTCGCCGCGCGCGAAGTAATCGAGCCCGGCACACCGGGGCTGGCCGCGGTTATCGACGCATTCGGCACAGACGTGCTAGAAGCTTCCGGCTGGCTAAATCGCTCGGCGATGCGCCAACGCGTGTTTGCCGATCTCGGCGCGCGGCAGGTACTGGAAGCGATCATCCATCCTCTCGTAAGGCAATGGCTACGCGACCGCGCCGTGGCCGATCCTGAACCCTATTGCCTGCTCGCTATTCCATTGCTGGCGGAACACATCGAGCACTATCGCTGGGTCGATCGCGTGCTGGTGGTCGACGTACCCGCGTCGGTGCAGATCGTTCGATTGATGAGACGTGACAGCATCGATGAGACATTGGCTCGGCGCATGCTGGCCCATCAGGCGAGTCGCAACGAACGGCTGGCGCTGGCTGATGACGTGATCGAAAACAGTGGCGACGAATCCCATCTCGACCGGACCGTCGCTGAACTGCATCAACGCTATCTCGCGCTGGCTTCAACCAACTAATCCCTCAATCCGCAGGAGGGCATCCTATGCGCGATGCTTTTCCCGTTGAGCGGAGAAAAACATCGTGCGTAATGCGCGCTGCTATAACCAGAACTCGCGGATGCCGGCTACACCCTGGCCGCTGCATTCGCGCGCCTGCGCGATCTGCGATGGATCCGTGCCGCCCAGCGCATACACCGGTAACGACGCGGCTTCGGCCAGCAACTGGAATCTGGGCCAGCCCAAAGGATGCGTTAGCGGGTGACTGGGGGTGGCGGCCACCGGCGACAGCGTGGCGAAATCCACGGCTATCTGCGAAGCCTGCGCCAGTTGCGCCGCATCGTGACAACTGGCGCCAACCAACTGTTGTAGCGGCAGCGGCCGTTCGGACAACGCGAGCAGTTGGGCGTGCCTGAGATGCACGCCGATGCCCAGGGCACGCGCGCCATCGATATCGCCATTGAGCAACAGCTGCGTGCCATGTCGCCGCGCTATCGGTAGCAGGCCGACTGCCAGTTCGCGAACGAGCTCGCGCGGCCATAGCGGCAAGCGCAGTTGCAGCATGGGTTCGCCCCGCTCGATCGCGCGACCGATCCGCTCGAACCACTGGCCCCGCTGATCAGGAGATATATCCGCCGGGGTGATCGGATAGCGTGGCGGCAACCGCAGTGCCTGCAGGATTGCGCGATCAGCCAGCGTGAGGATGGCCGGATCGACCTGGGCCGGCCGCAGCCATTGCAGTGATTGACCCTCCCGCGATTCCGGCGTGCCCTCCCATTGATCGACCAGCCACGTGTCCAACAGCAGCTCGCGATCGACGTAATGGCATGGCACCCGGATCAGCGGCTCGGCACGTTGCAGGGTGATGCCCAGTTCCTCGTGCAACTCGCGCGCCAGTGCAGGCAGCCGCTCCTCGCCGGGTTCAAGCTTGCCGCCGGGAAACTCCCACATGCCGGCCAGATGCTTGCCCACCAGTCGCTGCGCCAGCAGCACGCGCCCGTTGCCATCGCGCAAGACGCCGGCCATCACGTGCATGACCACCGGCTTCGGCGCGGTGGGCGCAGGCATCAGTTGTTACGCAGGTATTCGACCATGTCGAAGTCGTAGGCGTGCTCGGCATCGGCCTTGTGATGCACGCGGGAGACCTCGGTCCAGTCGCTGAAATGCACGCCCGGGAAGAACGTGTCGGCCCCGTCGATGGCTGCGCTGACCCAGGTCAGGTACATGCGTCTGGCCCGTGGCAGTGCCTCGGTGAACACCAGGCCGCCACCGATCACCATCAGGCCGGTATTGTCGGTGCGTGCTTGCGCTTCTTCCACCGAGCGTACGGTGATCTGGCCGGGAAATGGGGCCTCGTGCCGGCGCGACAGCACCAGATTGACCCGATCCGGCAACGCGCGGCCGATCGACACGGCGGTGTTGTAGCCCATCAGCACATTCTTGCCGGTGGTCAGCTGCTTGAACCAGCGCAGGTCATCCGGCAGGTGCCACGGCAGCTGCCCCTTGCGGCCGATCGCGAAGTTTTCGTCGAGTGCGGCAATCAGCGAAATGGCCATGTGAAGTCCTTGAAAGGCATGTTTGATGGGGTGGCCAGCGCATCCAGGTGACGCTGTTTAATGCATCGAATCTTAGCAGGGTGCGGTGTATCCGGCGGCAACTACATGACCGCCTTGCAATGGCTTGCGGACAGTCGGAATGTGCAGCAAATTTTTGCGCGGCGATGCCGCCGCACGAAAACCTCCGGCATGCGTTCGCATGTCGGAGTCAGCCCTATACGGCAACGTCGGCCTTGATCGCCGGATGTGGTGCATAGCCTTCGATCGCGACGTCCTCGTAGCGAAAATCAAGGATCGAATGCACGTCAGGATTGAGCCGCAGGCGCGGCAACGCCCGTGCCTCACGGGTCAGCTGCAGGCGCGCCTGTTCAACATGGTTGTTGTACAGGTGCGCATCCCCCAGCGTATGCACGAAATCGCCTACGCACAGCCCACACACTTGCGCCACCATGTGAGTGAGCAGTGCGTAGCTGGCGATGTTGAACGGCACGCCGAGGAAGATATCGCCCGAGCGCTGGTACAGCTGGCAGCTCAGCTTGCCGTCCGCCACATAGAACTGGAACAGGCTGTGGCATGGCAGCAGCGCCATCTTCGGCAGCTCGCCGACGTTCCATGCGCTGACGATCAGACGACGCGAATCGGGATTGCGCTTGATCTCCTCGATCACCCAGCGAATCTGGTCCACCACGCCACCATCGGCGGTCGGCCACGCACGCCACTGCTGCCCGTAAACCGGGCCGAGGTCTCCGTTTGCGTCCGCCCATTCGTCCCAGATCCGCACGCCGTGTTCTTTCAGGTAGGCGATGTTGGTGTCGCCGCGCAGGAACCAGATCAGCTCATGCACGATGGACTTCAGATGCAGCTTCTTGGTGGTAACCAGCGGGAAACCTTCGGCCAGGTCGAAACGCATCTGCCAGCCGAACACGCTGCGTGTGCCGGTACCGGTGCGATCGGCCTTTTCGCTACCGTGATCCAGAACATGACGCAGCAGGTCGAGATAGGGACGCATGCTCAGGCCTTCGCCGTCACCGCAGCGAGCGGCAACGTGGGTGCACGCCGCGACAAGGCAAGCAGCCACAGGCCGATCACGATCATCGGCAGTGACTGCAGCTGCCCCATCGTCACCCAACCGAACGCCAGATAGCCCAACTGCGGATCGGGTAGCCGCACGAATTCCACCGCGACGCGGAAGCAGCCGTACATCAGCGCGAACAGGCCCGATACCAGGTAACGCGGCCGCGGCTTCATCGATACCAGCCAGATCACGACAAACATGGCGGCGCCTTCGAGGGCCATTTCATACAGTTCCGAAGGGTGACGCGTCAGGCCGCCGAACTGCTGCAATTGCGGCAACCATGCCGGATGGCTGTCGACATAGGCCACGTCATCGGCGCGCGCATTCGGATAGATCATGCCCCACGCCAGGTCGGTGGGTTTGCCCCACAGCTCGCCGTTGATGAAATTGCCCAGCCGGCCAAGACCCAGCCCGATCGGCACCAGCGGCGCGACGAAATCCACCGTATCGAAGAAATGCAGCCGATGCCGTCGCGACCACCACCAGACCGCGGCCAGCACGCCAAGCATGCCGCCGTGGAAGCTCATGCCGCCATCCCACACCTTGAACAAGGCCAGCGGTTCGGTCCAGATCCAGTGGATCCCGCCGGCGTAGTAGAACAGCATGTACCAGACGCGCCCGCCGACGATCACGCCCATCATGCCGTAGAAAAACAGGTCGCCCAGCGCATCCCGGCTGACCGGCAGGCGACCGCGGCGGCGGCGGTATTCGCCCAGCACGGCGACGAAGAGGAACCCGAGCAGGTACATCAAGCCATACCAGTGCACCTGGATGGGGCCGAGACCGAAGGCGACCGGGTTGAACTGGACGGTGAAAGGTTGCGTCATGGTTTGGAGGCGGTTGGCAAAGACCAAGTGTAGCTGTGCGGCGTCTGTCGCTGTACCGCTCGCTCCGGCCAAGGAGTCGGTCGGTCCCCGGAGATGGCTGGTTTTATGGTGTCAGAGCAGTACCGGTCGGTCCGGCAATTCATCCGGGTTGTCCGTGCCGTCGCTGGGAAAGTGCTGCATCAGCAGCGCATGCGCGGCGACGATCCCGGCGAGACTGCCCTCGCGCCACTGCTCGCGCGCATAACACTCACGCATGCGTGCGCAGACCGCATCCCATTCGGCTGTCGTCACCCGCGCGGCGATGCCACGGTCGGCGACGATTTCAATGCGGTGCTCAGCCATCAGCACGTAGAACAGGACGCCGCTGTTGTGCTCGGTATCCCATACCCGCAACTGGCTGAAAACCTGCCGCGCACGGGCCGGTGCGTCGAAGCCCTCCAGCACCGCCAACGGTGCCAGCCGCGACTCGATCGCGAAACGGACTTCACCCCGATGGGTACGTTCGCCAGCAGCAATTGCCGTGGTCATCTCGTCGAGCAGCGCAGCAGGAAAGCGTCGGCGCAACTGGAACCAGTGGCCAAACAGATTGGTCAGCATTCGTTGCACGCGCCCCATCACCAGCTCCCCGAAGCGCCGCCGCCACCGAAACTACCGCCACCACCGCTGAAACCGCCGCCACCAAAACCGCCCCCACCACCGCCGCCGAAACCACCAAAACCGCCCCAGCCACCGCCGCCGATCGAACGCCCGGCACCACCAGGCAGCAACATCAGCACGCCGCCGATCAGTGCGCCGAGGATGCCGGCGCCCATCGAGACCAGCAGCCACAGCAGTCCACCGATGAGCACGGCGCCCAGCGGAGCGCGCACCCACGCGCCGGCCCGGCCGAGCAGGCTGCGCAGGAACAGCGCCACGAATACGCCGATCATCAGGCTATTCTGCAATCCGGGACCGGCATGCCCCTCGCTGGGAGCGCCCTGCACTGGTGGCGGCAACGGCTCGCCGTTGATCAGCTGGGTCAGCGCGCCGACCGCGTCGCTGATGCCGCCGAAGTAGTCGTTGCTGCGGAATTTCGGCGCGATGTACTCGCGGATGATGCGCGCGTTCGCCGCGTCCGGAATCGCGCCTTCCAGGCCATAACCCACTTCGATGCGCACGCGCCGATCATTCTTCGCGACCAGCAGCAGCACGCCATCGTCGGTTCCCTTGCGGCCGATCTTGTTCGCTTCGGCTACCGCCAGCGAATATTCTTCGATCGCCTGCGGCTCGGTACTGCCGACCATCAGCACCACCA
>Ga0302309_10000595_pt1 | contig 40789 bp, 42 predicted proteins | sample III_Palsa_N1_1_FD_200453 | JGI IMG/M metagenome (GOLD analysis project Ga0302309, IMG submission 200453) | Peat permafrost microbial communities from Stordalen Mire near Abisko, Sweden - III_Palsa_N1_1 | ecosystem: Environmental > Terrestrial > Soil > Palsa > Peat permafrost | place: Sweden...
TCTGCGCCTCTGTGTGCCTGCTCTTCGACATACCTTCTTCCCCTTCCTTTCGCAAAAATCATACTTGCCTTTGTGCGGAAAGAGGGGAGCAGGTCAACATTCGCAACCGAGGGGGCGTATTACGTGCAGCTTGCCGTAAGCGACGGTACGTTAAGCAGCACGGCACAATTGACCGTGAATGTAACCGCGCCCATACCCGCTCCTCCGGTAGTAGCGTTGCTTACACCTCAAAATGCACAACAAATCACGGCGCCCATCGGCGTGATTGGAACCGTCACTACCGCGGGACAAAACGTGGGCGGACCCGGCAGCGGCTGGGTGCTCGATTACAGCCTCAACACGCAGGATGGAGCTTCTACGCAGTCTTGGACCGTTCTGGCCTCTGCTTCCTATTCTTTCCCCGGCGCAAACGCCAGCTTGGGCACTCTCGATCCGACGGTTCTGCTTAACGGAACTTACACTCTGCGTCTCACCGCCACAGATAATTACGGGCAGACCAGCGTCACCACAGAACCGATTATGGTCAGCAAGAATGCCAAGCCCGGCGACTTCCTGCTCAGCTTTACGGATCTCTCCGTGCCGGTCGCGGGACTTCCGATTACGATCACTCGCACCTACGACAGCCGCGATCACGGTTTCCATGACTTTGGCAGTGCGTGGTCGTTGAGCGTGGCCAACGTACGCATTGAAAAGTCGGGGCAACTGGGAAAGAACTGGGTGGAGTACGGCACTGGCGGAGGCTTTTCCAACTTCTGCCTGCAAACCATCAACAATGCACTTGTGACCGCTACCTTCCCGGATGGCACGCAGTATGTCTTCCAGCCTGTAGCCACTCCGCAATGCCAGCAGATCGTCCCCATGACGGCGGCCACTATCGGCTTCACAGAACTTCCCGGCAGTCCGGGAACGGAAGGAGCCACGCTGGTTCCTGCCGATGGCGGACAAGTGCTTACGGATGGTTCCGTCCCCGGCAATGTCAATCTCGTGGACTACAACGCGGAGCCCTACAATCCCACAACGTTCATTCTGACCACGCGTGACGGCCATCAGTACACCATCGACCAGACCCTCGGCGTCACCAATATGGCCGATGCCAACGGCAACACGCTCACCATCAGCTCCACCGGCATTGTCAGCTCGACCGGCAAGAGCATCACCTTCACGCGCGATTCTCTGAACCGCATCACGCAGATCGCCGACCCGAACGGCAACACGCTGAAGTACGTGTACAACGCCTCCGCTCCCGAGGGGAACGGCATGCTGAATACCTTCACCGACGGCACAGGCAATACCACTACGTTCTACTACGGCGGGCAGAATTTCACCCCACCGCCCTTGAGCACGATTATCGGCCCCAACGGCGTGCAGGTGGCTGCCTCGCAATACGATGCCACCGGCCATCTCATCCAGCTCACTGACGCCAACGGCAAGCCGACAAACTTCGCCATCAATGAAACCAGCCAGACCGAAACCGTCACCGACCGCGACGGCAACCCGACCACCTACACTTACGATGCCGACGGCAACATCCTCACCGAAACCGATGCCCTCGGCAAAACCAGCAGCTACACCTACGACCCCGACGACAACAAGCTTTCCGAAACCAACCCGCTGAACGAAACCACAACCTATACCTACGACGCCTCCGACAATAGGCTCAGCCAGGCCGACGCTCTGGGCAACACGACCAAGTACTCCTACAACGCCGCCGGCCAGGTGCTTACCGTCGTCGATCCGCTGGGACACACCACCACCAACGTCTACGACTCGAACGGCAATCTCACCTCTACCACCGACGCGAACGGTAAAACCACGTCCAGCGTCTACGGCGCCAACGGCCTGCCCACGTCCGTCACCGACGCCGCAGGCAACACCACGCACTTCCAGTACGACGGCTCGGGCAACCTCACGCAGCAAACCGACGCCCTCGGCAACCTCTCCACCTACACCTACGACGCCAACAACAACAAGCTGAGCCAGACCGTCACCCGCACCGTCAACGGCCAGCCCGTCGCTCAGACCACCGGCTATAAGTACGATGGCAACAACCGGCTCACCGAGACCGACTATCCCGACGGCACCAAGACGCAGACGCAGTACAACTCCATCGGCAAGCAGAGCGTGACCATCGACCAGCTCAGCCGCCAGACCAGCTATGCCTACGACAACAACGGACGCCTCACCACCACCACCTATCCTGACCTGACCACCGAATCGACCACCTACGACGCCAACAACAACCGCCTGACCTCGACCGACCGCGCCGGCCATACCACCAGCTACACCTACGACGCCGACAACCGCCTGACCAAAACCATCTACGCCGACCAGAGCTTCACGCAAACTAACTACGACGCCGCCGGCCGCGTCAGCTCGACGGTCGACGCCAACGGCAACTCAACCACCTACGGCTACGACAACGCCGGACGCCGCACCACGCTCACCGACGCGCTCAGCCACGTGACCACGTTTGCCTACGACAACTCGGGCAACCAGACGTCGGTGAAAGACGCGCGGCAGAACACCACGCAGTACCAGTACGACAGCCTGAATCGCCAGATCGCGGTCATCTATCCGGATCAAACGACTTCGAGCACGGCCTATGACAACCTGGGGCGAGTTGTGTCGAAGACGGATCAGGCAGGCAAAGTCACGGGCTACGGCTACGACGCGCTGGGACGGCTGACCTCGGTGACGCAGGATGCGGTGCAGGGCGGGCTGAACCTGCTGACGCAATACGGCTACGACGAAGTCGGCAACCGCGTGTCGCAGACCGATGCGAACAACCACACGACCACGTATCAGTACGACACCTTGGGAAGAAGAGTTGGACGAACCCTGCCCGCCGGACAATCGGAGAGCTATGTATACGACGCGGCAGGAAATCTGAAGTCGAAGACGGACTTCAACGACAAGACGACGACCTACGCATACAATACCTCGAACCGGCTGCTGTCGAAGACTCCGGACGCGAGCTTCAACGCCAATCCGATTACGTTCACGTACTTCCCGAACGGTTTGCGGCAGACGATGTCGGATGTTTCAGGGGCATACACTTACGGCTACGACAATCGCAATCGATTAACGTCGAAGGTAACCCCTTTCGGTACTCTTTCGTACACTTACGATGCCGGAGGAAATCTGTTAACTCTGAAGTCATCGAATGCTGGGGGAGCTTCGGACACGTACACCTACGACCAACTGAACCGCTTGAGCACGGTCACGGATGCGTCTGGGGCGACTACGTATGCTTACGATGCCGTGGGTAATTTGCAGAACTTCACCTATCCGAACGGAGTGACACACGCCTATAGCTACGACACGCTGAACCGGCTGACGCAGGTGGGTGCGGCGAAGAACGCAAGCTCGATCTCGAACTACGCATACACGCTAGGCTTGGCGGGAAATCGATTGACTGTGGCCGAACTGAGTGGCCGTACCGTGAATTACGGCTACGACTCGCTGTATCGGCTGACTTCCGAGGCAGTAAGCAACGACCCGAACAATCACGATGGGACAACGAGCTATCTGTACGATGCGGTTGGAAATCGCCAGCAATTGCTGGTAAACGGCGTGACGGCAAACTCCTATACCTATGACGCCGACGACCGCCTCGGTTCTGACCACTACGATGCCGATGGAAACACGATTAATTCGCTCGGAACTGCAAATACCTATGACTTCGAGAACCATCTGGCCACTCACGGCGGAGTCACGATTGTGTACGACGGCGATGGCAACCGGGTAAGTCAGACCGTCGGCGGCGTGACAACAAGCTACCTCGTCGACACGATCAATCCCACGGGCTACGCGCAGGTCGTCGACGAGTTGCAAAGCGGAGCGGTCACGCGAACCTATTCTTACGGATCCGAACGCATTAGCGAGACGCAGACGCTAAATTCTGCGCTGACCACGAGCTTCTACGGCTACGACGGGCATGGCAGTGTGCGCCAACTCACGAGCTCGACAGGGGCTGTGACCGATACCTACGACTACGACGCCTTTGGGAACATAGTCAACCAAACTGGTTCGACACCGAACAACTACCTCTTCGCTGGCGAGCAGTATAACGGAGCGCTTGGGCTCTACTACAACCGAGCACGGTACCTGAACACGACCACAGCCCGGTTCTGGACGATGGACACATACGAGGGTGACCCGAAGTCCCCGTTGTCTCTCCATAAATATCTTTATGCAACGGATGATTCGGTCGATCTTTCCGATCCGACAGGAAGAACACCGTCGAACTTCGTTTACGGGCAGATGGTGCACGATGCTATCGGAGAAGACTTTCTGAGCGAAGGCGGGAACCGTTACTATGACGATTCGATTAACGCGATTCTTGGCGTGTCTGTACCGGCCGGTTCACTAAGGCCCGATTTGGTCGACAGAAATACCGAAGAAGTCTACGAGATCAAACCCATAGACAGTTCCGCTTTAGGATATACGCAACTTGCGGGTTATTTGATCGTACTTAACAGGTACGACCCCCTCAAGCGCGTCTGGGTACCAGGGTCGTCTTACATACCGCCCACGCCCATACCGCTAGACGGACTAACTGTTGCCTTCGTGTCACCGCCCCTCGGCGGCGTGATCATTTACCAAGTGTTTAACGGGGCGGAGATCCTCGCCCTGGCGGCTATAGCTATTAAGGCGTCGGTCCCTGATTTGTCCCTGGATCTCGGTGTCGCTACCCTGGAGGCCGCCTTCTAGCTCGCTACGGAGCAGGCGCGGATACATGAAGGCAACAGCAAGAATAGAACCGATGCAAGATGAATTCCTGGCCCGATTCTATCGATGGGCGAAGGAGTTCTCACAGGATCAATTCGACCAGGGATTCCCCGCGCTGAAGGAGATCAAAAACCGCAATGCTAGAAATTTCGTAGGTTTTGCGGAATCGCTAAACAGGCGTGACAGGAACTTATTCCGGATCGCCCGGCTAAAAAGGTTTCATCCTCGAGCCGCTGAGCTGGCGAAAGAAATAATGTCCCCCGAGGAAGATACCCTCCTCAGACGGTACTCGCTGGTACGAAATGTATCTCCATTCGAATCCTCTACGAAAGAAAAAAGGCTGCCCAAGGCTCAATTCCGCACGGTGCTGCTGAACCGGCTCCGCTCCATTCTGGGCGATCCAATCGAAGGTCCTAATAAGAGCGAGGAGTGGGAGTATCGGATTCCCATAGGGCCCTGGATCGTCGGCACGAGGATAGACATTGGTGGTCGGAGCAGGATGCTAGGCTATGGCCACTCCATTTGGGCGTCGGAATACATCGTCCTGCATGGCCAGATCTCGATTCTTAATTGGATGGGAATCGCTTCTCAGACCGATTGGGCTTCAGTATCCGAGGCGGACACAGAAAAGACTCTCGAGTCGGTCGAGCGTCTGTGCAAAATATTTATCGGGGTGGTTCCGCGCCTTTTAGAAAACATTTTCCACAGCTCGCCCGCACCGGAAATTCGCGAATGGAAGGAGATTTTCACGGTGGCAAGCCACCAGAAGAATGGATATACCGCTCTAATGATCGAGTCGTCAACACTGCGCGGCACGTTTGGAAAGAGTGCATCTTGGGAAATTCCCACCAGTATTATCCCGGAAGCCCTTCGTCCGATCGGCTCACGACTGAGCATTGTCCAGGACCCAGCTTATGATCGCCGGCGAGGCGACGCGCTAGCGATGCAGATAGCTTATCGGCATCTTAGAATCACCGCTGCGGACTAGCTTCAAACTCCCGTGCGGACCTTGGGCTGGGCCGAGCTTTGGCGGGTGGCCCATGCTTTTGGGGACTTTGCAAGAAAAAGGGTGCCCCGTCCTTCGCGTTCTGTGCGAAGGGCGGGTACCACGGATGCCTGCAGTGACGGTCTTATGTTGCCCGACGGAAAACACATGGCGCAGGCGGCATGGTGCCCGCCCTTGCAAAGTACGCAAGGACGGGGCACCCACAATTCTGAAACAGGAAGAAAAAACACGGAAAGGGTGGGCCACCCGCCCGTAAGGATAAGGAGGCCAATGTTAAGCAATCTTTCGCGAAAGAAGAGAATCTGGGTTGCTGTTACTTCGATCACTCTACTCCAAATGGATGTTGCCGGCTGCACGGGAAGCCGCAGCGTATCTGCACAAGTGGAGGGTCATCAGCCTATGAATCCTCCAGAGGCCAGCATCACCGCATCGATTGCAGGTGATGACATCGTCGTGACGGTCGTCTTAGCCGACCGCGCTACAGAAGCGTTCCCGCTGCTGCGTTGGAACCTACCTGCGGACGGGCGGTTGACGGGTAGCCTCTTTGAGGTGAATCGAAACGGAAAAAGCCAGCAGTACCTTGGGGAGATGGTAAAGCGTCGTGTAACGGCCGACGACTACCTCTCGCTGCAACCCGCAAAGAATACAAAACAACCATTGGCCTGAAGCAGGCATACGACGTGAAAGCCAACGGTCAGTACACAATCAAGTATCGGGCGTGGAACCAGCTCCCAAACGGTGGATTCGTCACGATCACTTCTGCTGCTATCACTGTCAGGAAAGGGTGAAAGGTTGGTCAGCAGCTGGGCGTAATGGTTGAGACGACGTATGCTTACGACGCAGTAGGCAATCTGCAGAACTTTACCTGCCCGAACGGAGTGACCGCGGGTGGCCCAGCCTTTGAACCGCCGAAGCTACGGCAACTGTGGGTGCCCCGTCCTTCGCGCACGTTGCGAAGGGCGGGTACTCGACGGTCGATAGCTTAAGCGTCGTGAAGGCGGCAGGTATGGAAATCCTATGGTGCCGGCAGCATCGAACCCGCCCTTGCACAAAACGCAAGGACGGGGCACTCTGAGAGTTCTTGATGATCAAGTAACCGGGAAGAATCTTCTATTCGTCATTCCAGATGAGGCCCTGACATTCACCCAGCAGTCCCTATTGCCAGCGTTTCAGGAAATCGAGCAGTCGGAGGGAGTCCAAATAGGCGTGCAGGCTGTGCAGGGATTAAGGGGCACTCCGTGATCAAGAAGGGTTTCACTCCTATTGTTATTCCTACCGTCGGAATATATTTTGACGAAATCGACAAACACTATTTGGTTCAGCCATGCATTCCATCCCCTCTTGGCGGATCGTTGGAGTTTGGGGACCCCATTATGGTTCTGGAGGAGGATTTTGAGTCCAGCATTGCCAATGTCACATTGAAATCTCTGGAAAACTATCTGAAGACGAAATACGACCCAACTCTGGAAAAGCGTCGGTCGGATAAAGAGCAGCTTGATTTCGTGAAGAGACACAAATCGGTAAGCGTAGCCAAGCTTACCTCGGGGCGGATCCAAGTGAGCGCTGGTGAGCGGCAGGGAGGCGGGTATCACGGTGTGGAGGATGGTGATATCGTGATTGATGCTGCATCAGCACGAGAACAGCTACCTGGCACAATCCGCGAGGCCTTCCAGAGAGCGAAGTAAGCTGATCTTCTGGGGCAGGCCCAGTTTGTATTTTGTGAGGGCGCCACGAAAAGGGCTGCGTGAGCTTTGCATGCTTTGCAGAGCTGGCCACGGAGTTCGCACAACCGGCCAAAGCTAGGAGACAAACGAGACCTTCTCCCGGGAGGAAATCGAGATGACACACAAGATAATCCGTCGGACTGCAATGACGGTCCTGTTATTCAGCGCTATGATGCCTGCGTTTGCTAAACCCGGCGCGCCTGCGACAGCTGCCGGTCAGACCCAGACTGTTTCCGAGGGCACGTCCACCAAGAGCGGCGGCGCTAAGACGGCAACGAAGAACGCGACGGCGCAATCGAATGCTTCCGCCAATCCGCAATCGGCGAACCAACAAAATAATTCTCCGAACTCGGGGTCGAATAATCCGGGAATCGCCCCCGCTGGATGGGTTCCGCAGACCCAGAACCAGCAGATGAAGGCGGGCACCAACAGAACCACCATCCCAAACCCGAAAGCCATGAAACCCGCGACCACGCCGAATTCGAAAGAGAAGAAGCCAGCGAACGACGCTATTCGGTAAGCACTACGACAGGAAACCGTGGCGTCATCGTCCGTGGTACCCACCCTTGCAAAGTGCGCAAGGATGGGGCACCCTCAGTCGTGGTGATTCCAGCAAAAACATAAAGGGTGGGCCACCCGACAGCAGGTGACCAGCAAGAATCTTCTGTTCGTGATTCCCGACGAAGCGCTGACGTTCACTCAACAGTCGCTCCTACCCGAACTGCAGCAGATCGAACAGTCCGAAGGCATTCAGATCGGAGTCCAAGCAGTACAGAATCTGAGGGGAACACCATAACCAAGATGATTATCATTCCTTCGGTGAGTATATATTTTGACGAAATTGATAGGCAGTACATGGTGCAGCCAACCGTTCCGTCCTCGCTGGGCGGATCGAGGGAATTTGGGGAGCCATTCTTAATTCGAGATCAGGACTTCGACTCGACCGTTGCCGACGTCGTTTTGAATTGCCTGGAACAGTATCTGAAGACGAAATACGATCCGGTCCTGGAAAGACGGCGCTCAGAAAAGCAACAGCTTGATTTCGTGAAGCGGCACAAATGGGTAAGCGTCTCCAGGCTTCCATCGGGGGAGATTCAAGTCAGCGCCGGTGCGCGCCAGGGAGGAGGATATCATGGCGTAAAGGAAGGCGATGTGCTGATTGATGGTACGTTGGCAGGAAAACGGCTACCCAGCGCGATTAGTGAGGCGTTTCGGAGAGCGAGATGAACCGATCCTCTGGGCCCGACGGGAATCCGAGATAATGCGGGGGGATAATGCGGGGGGATAGGCGGGGACAAGTGGAAGTGACCCAATTCCTTGCGCCGTGCTGGGAGAAAACAATGGTGCCAGCTCCGTCTGTCCCCGTATTCCCCCCCAACAGTGGCCTTTGTGTCTCGACCCTACCCGGGAGTAATTTCTTATTGCCTGGTAAACGAGGCCGAGATCGTGCTGGCCGCCACCGCAGCTGTCTACAGTCTCTCCCTTGACTTTGGCACAGCAGCGTTTGAGGTGGCATATGGCTTCTGATAGCGTGACACAGGGTGGTTTGACAAAGCAGTTACAAAGACGAATCGCGCGCTTTGCATTCGAACGGATGGAGCAAGAGTGCGAGACCGATTTCCAGGTTCTGTCTGGGTTTCGCAGCTTGTCTGTCCGCAAGTTTCTTACCTGGATCAGCGGTATAGCGAAAACCCAACGGACTGAGGCAGCACTGAGCCTCACCTACCGTTTCCTGCAACTTCGCCGAGTTGAGTGCGAAGGCATTCCAAACTTTGAGCGATGGGCCGAGTCCTATCTTAGGTTCCCTTTAAATACCGGACTCGATTTCGAGTGGCGCCCCAAACGTCACGTAAGGACTATTGCTTCTCTAGTGAAAAAACGCTAGCCCCCTTGCGGGTAGTGGGACCTCAGTCAGTCGAGCTAGCCGACGATAACCCGCTGGCGGTTCCGCAGATCAGAGGGGAGCTTGAACTCAGCACAAAACTCTCAGACATCGTGCTCTCGCAGCCTGTTCGCGGAGATCTTAAGCGGTTTGACGTTTCGTACGTTGCGCTTCTCGGTCTGGGCCCCACGGCATGGGAGATCCGAACGACCGAAGAATGCCGTGAGGTGGTGGCTCGATTGCCGGAAGTGATTGCTAAGGCGCGAGAGGTTGTCGAGCCCTAGTCCCGACGCCCCGTAGGGGTTAGTCCCTGACGATTGTATGGGTGAAACCCATCGTACGTGCACGATAAAGTTACCCGTCCGGAACTCTCTCGTACACTTACGGCGCGGCAGGAGATCTGCTAACACTGAAGTCATCGAACAGTGGAGGCGCTTCGGACACGTATACCTACGACCAACTGAATCGGCTGGGCACGGTGGCGGATGCGTCCGGGGCCACGACGTATGCTTTCGATGCGGTGGGTAATCTGCAGAACTTCACATACCCGAACGGAGTTACGCACGCTTACTCCTATGATGGTCTCAATCGCTTGACGCAGGTTGGCGCAGCAAAGAATGCAGCGCCGATCTCGAATTACGCCTACGGCTTGGGTGCTGCCGGGAATCGATTGACGGTGGCGGAGTTGAGCGGACGCACCGTGAACTGCGGCTACGACTCGCTCTATCGCCTGACTTCAGAGGCCGTGGCGTCGGACCCGCACGCAAACAACTTCACGAATGGCTTTACCTACGACGCCGTAGGCAACCGCAAGCAGTGGCTGGTGAATGGCGTGGTTTCAAACGCCTACACCTACGACCCCGACGACCGTCTGGGCTCGGATCAATACGATGGAAATGGAAATACCGTGCTCTCCGCCGGAGTCGCCGATGCATACGACTTCGAAAATCACCTGATCCAGAAAGGCGCAGTGACGGTGGTTTACGACGGCGACGGCAATCGAGTGAGCGAAACGGTCGGAGGCGTGACGACAAATTATCTGGTCGATACGATGAACCCCACGGGTTATGCCCAGGTCGTGGACGAATTGCAAAACAGCACAGTGACGCGGACGTACTCGTATGGGCTGGAGCGCATCGACGAAAATCAGCTCATAAGCAGCGCCTGGACGCCAAGCTTCTATGGCTATGACGGCCACGGCAGCGTGCGACAGCTGACGAATTCTGTAGGTACGGTAACCGACACCTACGACTATGACGCATTCGGAAACGTCGTCAACGAAACGGGCTCGACGCCGAACAGCTACCTCTTCGCCGGAGAAGCGTATGACGCCGCGTTGGGCCTCTACTACAATCGCGCACGCTACCTCAACACGACAACCGGGCGCTTCTGGAACATGGACACGGACGAGGGCGTGTCCACTTCTCCGTTGTCTTTACACAAATACCTCTACGCCAGCGCCAACCCGGTGAACCGGGTCGATCCCGGCGGTCACCAGGACGTTGTCGAGGAAGTCGGAGCAGAGGCCGTCGACACGGAGCTGGAGGCCAGCGAATCAGATATTGAGGAAACCGCGGAGAAGGATGTCGAAGAGCAGCTTGAACCGGAAACGCTCATTCATGTCACATCAGGCGCGAACGCCATAAATATTAACTTAAGTGGACTATCGGCGCTTCAATACCCGGACGTCGCCCCCACGATTCCGCCCGGACTCCCAGGCGCCTTTTATGCAATCGGATTCAAGAGCACGGTTCCGACCAGTCTAGTTGCTGAGATGGCCTCACTCGTAGTCAACCTGTTCATCCAGAATCGCTTCGGTTCCGCGCCGTTAGCAGCGATGGTTGGGAGTCTTCCAGGGCCCGTATTTGCGGCACTTACGGCCTCACCAACGGAGGGGCCGATTATAAAGCAAAGCCTTAACGTCTCTGGCCCGAGTTCTCTGGATGAACTGGTGTGCCTGCCAGAGAGTTTTCCAGTAATAGACGAGTACAATCAGGGGAGGTGGGGTATTTTCCCGTTGATTCCGTGAACATCGAAGACCAAGAACAATTTAAGCGGACTCTGGCAAATGTTAGGGAACGATTCAATTATCTTCCCGAGACGACTACGGGTCCCTCTGGTGAGACACTCGCAGAGTGGGATTTGGAGCTCGAAGGCCGCTATCGGGATGACGGGGCCCCCGTGCGTCCAGTTGACTTGAACTATGGGCGCGTCCGGGCGGAGCTTGGCTGGCACGATAGCAATCATTGCTTCCTTCGGTCTGAGCTGGGTCCAGATGAACGTAATTCAGGCGATCTGACTTGGGGAGGGCGGCGAGCGGTTCTAGGTGTCCATCGCTATATAGGGCGCGTGGCTAAGATTCGCGGCGTAGAGCGCTCGGAATGGTTGGGACACTTACTGGTTGCTTATTGTGCGCACGGCGGTCCGAGGGGGTACGACACTACTGATTTGATGAGGGCGGCTGAGAAGTGGAGTTCTAGCAGAGTACAAGGCCTCCTCAAGCTTGGCGTAGATGTGAATGATGAAAACATGATAGGCGAGACGGCCCTTTCCCATGCCGCGCGAGAGGGACGTTCGGACATATTCGAAATACTACTCGCGGCTGGGGCGCGCATCGACGTGAGCTTCGAGGGGCACACCCTTCTCCACGATGCAGCCGTCGGTGGAACCGTAGCGATCCTCGCGAACCTAATTCACGATGGACTTCAGATAAACATCGCGAATTGGATGGGATTGACACCACTGTGGTACGCCGTTTCCGAGAAAAGAACTGAAGCGGCGGAATATCTGTTGGCGGAAGGTGCCGACTGGAAAGTTGAGCCCTGGAAAACAAAATCTGCTTACCCCAAGATGAAAGAGGGGTTCGATCTCCTTTGCCAGGCGGAGGCTACTCTTGGTCACGACCATCGGCTCACGAAAATGCTCCGCGACCTTCGAAAATGACCCAACCGGCCAAAGCCAGGGATAACGTTTTCCCCAGGAGGAAATCGAAATGACACACAAGACTATCCGTCGGGCCGCAATAACGATCCTGTTCTTCGGCACTATGTTGCCAGCATTCGCTAAACCCGGAGCGCCTGCCACAGCTGCTGGTCAGGCCCAGACTGTCTCCCAGGGCACGTCCACTAAGAGCGGCGGCGCTAAGACGGCATCGAGGAACGCGACAGCGCAATCGAACGCATCCACCAACCCGCAATCGGCGAACCAACAAAATAATTCTCCGAACACGGGTTCGAATAATCCGGGAATCGGCGGGTGGCCCAGGCTTTTAAACTCCCTGGCGTTTGCAATAAAAAGGGTGCCCCGTCCTTCGCGCATTTTGCGAAGGGCGGGAACCACGAACACCGGCGCAACAGGGTGGGGAATCCGTGGACAGAACGAACGTTGGCTTTGCTTCTTTGTAACAAGATTGCGTCCCCGTTAGAACAAAGTTTCTTTTCAGGAGGCACGTTATGAAACGACCAATACTTCCAATCGCTACCATTCTCGGCATCTCGGCGCTCGTCGCGGCGCAATCAGGCAACCAACCCCCCGCTCCGCCGCCGACGGGAGCCATGATCGCGCCGCAAGGCTGGGTGCCGCAGAATCCACCGGCGCAGCCGAATGGTCAGCAAGCCTCCGCCAAGCCGAGCCGGAAAAAATCAGCCGCAACTCAGCCGCATCCGAAAGCGGCCACGCCCGCGAAGACCAGCGCCCCGAAGAACTAGTTTCTCGGCGTCGAGCATTTTAGGCGCGCCTTCGACTTGGCCTCAGAAGAAAAGGTTTTCGAACCAAGTGCGGCAACGGGAGCACAAAGATCGCAACTCTCTCCGCGATCACACTCAATCCTTTTGCAGGTTCGGACGGGATTCCGTCCCAATACAAACCGCGCACACCGCACGTTCCGCGGCTTTATGTGTGTCAAGGGTGTGGTTGCTCTAACGCATACGATCGAGTCTGAGCCGAGCGACGCCTCAAAAAGTACTCGATATTTGATTTTGTCAAATTCATGCGATAGCTCCTTAACTCCTTAACTGTCGTCGTTTTGTTTCTCCCTTTTCAGTTGAGTTATCATTTCATGACTCCTGCGAGGCATTTATTCATGCTCCTAAAGAAACAACGGCGGCCTGCGGCACAGTATCTTCGTACGTCAACGAGCATGCAGGAGTTTTCGTTTGAAAATCAGAGCGCGGAGATTAAACGCTACGCAGATCAGTTCGATTACGAAGTTGTGCAAACGTACAGCGATACGGGTAGGACTGGCGTTACTCTGAGGCATCGCAAAGGCTTGAATAAACTGCTTAGCGATGTGCTAAGTGGCGACGCTCGTTTTGAAGCCATTCTGGTCTACGACATTAGCCGCTGGGGAAGATTCCAGGACGATAATGAAGCCGGGCATTACGAGTTTCTTTGTCGGAGAGCAGGCATTGCGGTGCACTACTGCGCTGAACCATTTCTCAACGACAACAGCTTGTCTTCCGGACTTTTGAAGAGCCTCAAGAGAGTTATGGCGAAGGAATATAGCCGTGAGATGGGAGTCAAAGTCTATGCCGGGCAAGAACGTATCGCTAGGCTGGGCTTTAAGATCGGAGGAATCCCTGGATTTGGTCTGCGTCGAATAATGGTTTCAAAAGATGGAAAGTACAAAGGACGCCTCGGAGATGGTGATCGCAAGAGTCTGGCAACAGATCGGGTCAAACTTGCTTTGGGTCCCGCGAAGGAGATTCAGTGCGTGCGCCGAATGTTTTCGATGGCCCTCCTCGGGATGAGCTCCGGAGAAATCGCACGGGTATTGAATAAGCAGAGCCGAACGAGCGAAGGTAGCGCGCTCTGGACCACTGACGCCGTACGAGCAATTCTTACACATCCAAAATACACCGGATCCAGCGTCTGGGGACAACGGTGCGAAAAGCTCCACGCTCCGTCCATCTCGATGCCGCGCCAGAACTGGATTGTGTGTCCTGGCGCTTTCCCCGGCCTAATTGACGTAAACAGCTTCGAACAGGTCCAAAGAAATCTCAAGCGATACGCCTCCGATCGTTTTTGGTCGGATGAAGAGATCCTAGCAAAGCTCAGGCATCTTTGGGCGCGGAAGGGCAAGCTCTCCGAATGGTTAATCGATAACACGACGGGGATGCCCACTTACTCTACCATTCAAGCACGCTTTGGTTCTCTCCGTCGCGCATACGATCTGATTGGATACCGAGCTTACGAAACCACGGCGGCCGCGTGCATCAAGAAAGCTCAGATGTTCCAACTTCGCAACAAATTGATACAAGAGATTCGAGCTCTTTTTCCCTATGAGGTTATAGACCGGCTACCAGGGAAGTTGCGCCCTATACTGCGTTTGGACAATGGAACAATTGCTTGTGTGAGGGTTTGCTTGGCAAGAGTGGTGAGGAAGACAATCATTTGGGAATTTAGTACGAGTCAAGCGGAGAACGGCTTTTGGACATTGTTAGCGAGATCCAACATTGAGGCGAACGGAGTTCACAGTATGTATCTTCTGCCGCCGAGAAGATGGGCGTCATTTTACCGATTCAAAGGGGATCCGGTCTGGTTAACAGATGGAATACGATTGAAACACCTGACGGATCTGCCAACTGCAATCACACGCTCTGTAAAGAGAGAGGGCGTTTTGACCGCATGATTCAGTAAGTGGTTGATTGCTCGCGCCGTGCCTCCGACATTCTCGTGGCGATCTTGTAGAAGTCGGATAAGACATTAAGCTTTACTCCGGTTTTCAGCCATGGATCGTTCTCGAAGGAACGGTGCGAGCGAAACATGTCCATGCGAGGGAATAGGTAGGATTCGAGGATTCGATCATGACGACCAGTCATCTTGCACAGCAGCGTAATGTGCTCTCGCTCCGCGGAACATGGTTCGACCACCCAGTGTAGTCTCCCGCCCTGTCTCCGTTTTTGGCGGACTAATAGGATTGAGACGAGGTACCTATCATCAATCCGAAGGATGGAACGTGTTCGCCTTGGCAAGTGGGTAATTGCTACGTGACCGGGGAACATGTCTTTTATCTCTTTGAAAAGCGATCGTCGCAATGTCGCCGAGCGTTCCAATTGCTCTGTCTTAAGCACGCTTTCACGTCCGGGATAGTAACCCAGGAGTTCATACAATCGCCGGGTCGAGCCAAAGTGGCTCCTAACCGTAGAACTTACAGGCATGCCACGTGCTTTCTGAACGATTGCCTCGCTTAGATGGCCCTTGACCTTCAAGAGACGCCTGAACCTTTTCAGGATTTTTTCGTCAGACCACAAGAAATCCTCCTGTTTCGGGAGTACGGCTTGCGCGGTGTCGAAAGTGTCTTGATCGACGATTCCAGTAAACGCCGCTCGCTTGCTAATCCAATCACATGATTCAACAGGCATACTCTTGCCGCGCAGTCGTTGTGTATTCCGATGCCACACATTCCAGCCGGCATATTTTGGATTTGTCACTATTGTGGAGACATCCTGGTGGGCCCATCGTCTTCCGTTAAAAGTACTGCCTTTCCGGTTCAATTCCCGCGCTATCGCCGAACATCCCTGTCCCGCCAGAACCATAGAAAAGATGCGCCTCACACATTCGACGTGCCTTTTTGGACCGGGTACGAGTACGACGCGGTCGGTGGTAAGACTCTTCTGCTCACCACACTTCATCAGTTGCTTGACTTTACCCTCGGCAGAAACCATCATCCGCCGATAAGCGTACCCTGCAGTACCGCCAACCCAGTATCCCATTCGAACGAGCCGCGCCTTGCCACGAAAGACTCTTTCGCCCAACTCACGACTAAATTCTGCTGCCATGTTTCTCTTCAATGCCTTCAGAAGAGAACTGGACGGTGTGCCATCGTTTTTAAACTGCTCCGCGCAATAATGGAGCGGTATGCCGGATCTGGAACACAGAAATTCGTAATGGGCAGCTTCATCGTTGTCGGGAAACCGGCCCCAGCGACTCACGTCGTAGACGAGGACAACCTTGTAATCGGCTTGGCCGCTACTCACATCCCTGAGCAGCTCACGCAGTGCATTACGATTTGTCGCTATAACTCCGCTCTTTCCAGCATCCGCGTACGTTTTCACCACGACGAAGCCGTGGCTAACAGCATATTCGTTAATTGCGGACCGCTGATTATCGAGCGAGTATTGCTGAGCTTCGTTCGACATTCTTAGATACTGCGCTGCCGGGACAAGACTAGATATTGCCCGAGGGAAACTGCTCTTCATATATCGCGCCTTGGCTTTCCAAATGCTCCGATAATGGCACTAATATCTTGGAATTGCCAGTTCGGTGCGGGGCTGTCGTTCTTCTTGAGTGCTCGGATCGAGGAAAGCATCTAGCTAGAACTTGGACGATGGCGTGCTTTCGCACCCAGATTCGAGGCCGATTCTATACGGCTTCGCATGATCTAAGTACGACCATGGCTGGCAATGCTACAACCGGGTTGGCTTGAGACTTTCAGAGGACGGAATAGGGCCGTCATGAAGGCGAGCACTCCTCGCACCCTAGCTTTCCGAGTTCTTCTGCGAGCGACCAAAACCGTCAAGCCTCTTCCATCTCGAATGTCCAAGGCCGCAATCTCTATCCGTTCGGGAATCTGTCAAACGGCCTTTCTTTTCTCCATTTGAACCGGTTGCGGCATACCTTTCGCAAAAGCTGTCCCAAGCAGGAAACGAGCGACGTGCCGAGACTCGAAATGCTTCAATCAAGTTCCGGACCATTGCTCGCCGTTCAAGCAGTTGCCGGATCATGCTCTCGAACTCATCCCAGAGCCCACCGTACCAACCAAGAGGAATTTCACCAGCCAAGTTCCACACGATATCGTCCTCCATTGTTTCAACACGCGACAGCCACGGCTCCAAAGAACTCCAATCACACACATCTGCATAAACTTCATTAGAAGCGAATGTCCCGTTCTCCGGTTGATCTGGAAATGTCCAACCTCCACCGTTGAAACAGTAGCTCTGATCGATGAAGGTCGCCGTGTACTTCCGATCTCAATTGAGCCTCCAAAAGGCTGCCTGTCGACCGTCTCGGTTACCTGTCCACTTGTCCAGGACCAGCATTCCTGCAAACATCTGAGCATTGCGAACGCAACCGAGCATATCAACCGGCAGGTAGTCGAAAACTCGTCCTTTTGATGGATCGACCGCATAACGTGATCCGAACTGTAATCCCGGCTGACATGGAATCGAACCGTTCACCAATTGAATGCGCAAGTGGGGACTGTGTTGGATCAGCCACTCGTCAACCTCGATCACTGCGGTCGCAGTCATGGGAAGGCCCGCTCGCTCCGCCAATTTGGTGGCGAACATTTCGTTTGTGAGCACGCGGATATGCTGTGGATTATTCAGAAACTTCACGACGTAGTAGTGAACCATCGGAGCAGCGCATGAGGTGTGCCTGCGCACCTCCACGCATACTGCGGACAGACTTTGATCGGAATAACGCTGTCATTCTTTTGAATTGCTTGCAAGCTGCCTCACTACCAAGGTAAGGCCGAAAAAGGGGACGCAGACAGTTCCGAGATGAAGTCTGCGTCTCCCTGCTTTCTTCCCCGTTTCGGCTTGGATAGGGAGTAGGTCCAGCCCGGTGACTGGACCTCTGTTACGCCGCCAAGCCTTGTGCGTTTATCTCACGGCAAAGGGAGCGCGGCGTGTGACGTGAACCCTTTAGGCTGTGGAAAAGCATGGACCGAAAGAACCGTACACGAAGGTAGATAAGAAAATTCTTTGTCGGGGATGCAATCCTTACCAAGAAATTGTTCCGCACCTGCGGTGCCATGTTTTCGGTTGAGTTCAGACCGATGTGAAGACTAAGAAAACGTTATGGTGCGCCTAGCACGGATTGCGCCCGCTCCGGCTCAGGCGGCTGCACCAAATGGGTTTTTACGCCAAACATTTCGTAGTCCGTGAACAGTCCCCGGCACCAGTAGATTTTTTTGTGCTCGGCTTGTGTCGTGATAGTGACTGGGACAAGGTGCTGCGTCCCGTCCTTCTCTAGCCAGCCATAAGTCATCACTCCCCACCAGCGATACCACGGTCCCGAAAGATCAAGGGCTTCCGAAATCCGCAAGATGATCCCCGATTCGTCCATCCAGACTTCCCCGTGGCAGCCGTAGAATTTCGTCGTGCTCCGCCGGAAGAAGCCGTAGCTTATGACAGACTGGAACGAGCACACACTGTCCTCCACGTTCGCGGCGTACTGGAACACATGGACGGTTCGGCCCCCTACGACGGCGTCAGGCGCCTGGTGAATTTTCAAGTTAAGCTCCGTCCCGACCATCCGAGGAAGCGCAGACCACTCAGCGCCAGACACTATGGAAGCGTCCAGAGGCGGGAAAGGGACGTTGTCGTGGAAGTGCTTGCTTCCTTGGCGACGCCAGCGCTGCCAGCCATCCACGATGAGCGTTTCGTATGCGTCCGAGACCTCTGGCTGGCGGTTCTCACGACCCCAAGCGAATGTCTCGGTCGCGGTGAAGTTACGCATCGAGTCGGCGAGATATTGCGCCGTGTGCCGCAGCTTGACTACCTCGGGAGGCTCCTCTGCGCGCGGCGAAAGACCGTAGGCGCGGAGCCAGGCGTAGGGCGGATACAGGTCTGGGGCGACGGGAGAGACGAAAACGGTTTTCGGAAAAAGGGTCGCTTGCAGATAGGGCTGAGCCCTCATGACAAAGTCCGAAAGCTCCTTGACAGGCACCGCGAGCGCGATGCGGTCCTTGCCCTCATCCATTGCGTTCAGGATGCCGACGATTTTCTTTGTCTTGCTGGCAACCACAATGCCGCCGCTGGCGCCGCCGCGCAAGCGACCTTCCTCGTAGCTGAAAGCAAGCAAACCTTGCTGGGTGTTGCCGATGAACTTGCCGTGCCAGTGAACCAGCCCGCGCTTCGGGTTCCAGTTGAACGGGTAGGCGTAGATGTCCACTTCGGCGCTGTTCTCCAAACCGTCGGCGTCGAACCCGATGCCGTGAAAGTTCTTGACGGGATGTCGCATCTCGTAGATGGCAAGGTCGTGAGCCGGGGTGTACTTCAGCGAGCCAGTCCCGGCAAGGTTTATGTCTTGCACCCCTGCGTCGTCCGGGTCGGAATCGAGGTAGCGGTGCGCGGCAAACACCCCCTTGATGCGGACGTACTTGCCCATGACTTTAGCGGCGTGGTAGTTGGTGCCCACGAAGCGGCAGTCCTGGTCTAAGCAAAACCCCGTGCCGAACTTCACGGAGAAAGGGGCAAGATGCTTCATGTCGGCCTTGAAATCCGTGATGGGAATGACCACTTGCTCGGGAACGAATTCCTGGGCGTACACGGGGAGGGCAAGGGCGAATAGGAGAAGTAGAGGCACCAGTCTTCGAGCGTGGAGTCTTTCGCTAGGGCGGGGGAAGGTGTAGGGGCGAGGGATGAGGTCTTGCCCGATGAGTGCGGAGCCCGCGAACAGGTTGATGAGAAGGGAATAATTTCGCACGGCTGTGTCGATCTCTCACTGAAGGTATCGGCAGGGTCTGTTTCTCCTTTCGCAAAATTAGTGAGATTTCATGAACGAAGGTTCTGGGGTGCACGGAATCGGTTATCTGCTGACCTACATTGGCCGCTTCCCGCGTCGTGATCCCGGCCAGCCAGAACAAGCGTTGGGAAGGAATCAGTTTTACGACCAGCGTGGGAAATGCTCCGACTCCGTATCGCGTGTTAGACGGCGTGGGGAATATTTAGGGCACTGCCGCGGGTGGAACGGGGATTTTCCGATGGCCTGGGGTCCTTTTTTTTAAAGCGCCGGTGCCGTCGGGATGCACCTTCAACGATGGTCGAATCCAGCTTGACGGCTTCGATCTTGATGCGCACGACTTGCTCGCGCTGTAACCTTTCAAAGACATGATCCAGTACGCCACTCTTGGACCATCGATTCATGCGAGTATAGATGGTGTGCCAAGGCCCGAAACGCTTGGGCAATCCCCGCCATTTGCAGCCCTGCTCGGCCACATAGAGCAATGATTATGCATTTGACACAGAGGAGGGGTAAGTGTTCAGAGTTAAATCACCGTGACAAGGCAGCAGAAAACAAGGAAATCGCTGACACAACAAAGGCGGCGGAGACCGGCGAAAAGCGAAAAAAGGGACGCAGAAGTTTTCCGAGCTGGCGTCTGCGTCCCCTGCTTGCCTCCCCATTTTCAGCTTGGACAGGGAGCAGGTCCAACCCGGTGACTGGACTTCTCAAACTCGTTACGCCGCCAAGCCTTGAGTATTTATCTCAAGCATTTATCTCACGGCGAATGGAACGCGGGTTGTGACATAAGAACTTGTGGCTGTGGAAAAGCATTGGCCGAACGAGCAGTACACGAAGGTAGCTAGAGGACGAGTCGCTTAGTAGGCTGTTGCGCAGGCGGGGACTGAAGTCGCTTTTGCCGTACCGAATCGAAGAGGGCTTTATCAAATTGATTTTCGAGTTCTTTCTGAAACTCAGAACGGATCCCGATCTGCTGCACCATGACGCACAGTCCGCCAGCGCCAGCCCCGAGTATGAAAACGCCAACAATCAACAAAGGGGCCATAGTCGTACCCTAAAAAGGAGCAGAGGACGAAGGATGGTTTCAGCCGCCAGCTTCGTCCTCTGTTTCCAACATGAAGCCAAATCAGGGGAAGTAACAACAGGCAGAGAGTAACGGCATTGTCGGACTGCCGTCTGTGACATCTAAACATTGCGTCTGTGACATTTGAACAATTTCCCTGCCGGGATGCGGACCGGCCAATATCCTTCATATTCTCCGCGCAATTCGTGAAAGAGCCGCATGATGCTGGGATCGCGCAGGCCTCGTAAGAAACGAGTGGTACGTGCTCCAATGCCAGACACGTGGAGGGGTTCAAGAATCACTTTGTACGGCACGCTGCCGCTCGCTGAAGGCATATTCCCCGCACACTTGCCCCCGATAGCCGCCTTCAAGGCTACCGAGCCGTTTTTTCGGATCATCGACTGTTCAGGATCGATGTTTTCTCCCTTTCTTTCAAAAACCATCGAAAACTCTCACGACCAAACGTGCATTGATACGGCCATTTGCGATCTGTTCTCCCACTCAGTGCGCTGGATAAAGTTCCATGCAGGCGGTACCAAAAATGACTGCCGGGAGCTCTGGTCATGAACTTTTCCTCATGTGTTGTGCGCACAGGTCGCTACCAATCGAGAATTATCTCTCTCATTTACCTAGTGATCGTGGCTGATGCGCTCATGGTCTCGTCTTGCGGAGATGCGTCCGCAACCGACAAATATGGAAATGGGGCTAACGCGACCACCGTTGTGACTGCCACGCAACAAGTCGAAGCGTGCGGCAAACCATTCTATTCTTGCGTAAACCGTACCGTAGCTTCGATCCCGGTGCCAACCGTTCCGCCGGACGCAGGCGGTCCGGCCGGAGCTAACACCTACATGGTCGATCCGGATTTTCATAACATCCTCGTAAGAGCTACCGACTATACGCACACCATCATTCCGGGTAATACTCAGTGGGACGGCAATTCCTTCCAAGCTGGCTGCGGCGGAGGTTCTTTCTGTAACCTAACGAATACGGACAGAACGCTGTGGAGGATAGAGGGTACAAGTGGGGAGTACATGCTGCGCTTTGATCCAGTCGCTTTTGCTTCAGCCGAGACTCTAATCCGCAATGCTGGTAACACGATCCCACCAGGACTTCCACAGTCCGTGTTCGGTCTTTACACAAGAGCGCCGACGGGATTCCCGGTGCCGAAGGGACGATTCTCGTGGCTACAAAAAAATCTATACTATGCGAACTCCGGTACGCAGATTCTAGCCTATTGCTTCGGCATCACTTACATTGATGGAGTTTGTAGCGATACATTTGACGGAGTTAACATTCCAACTGTCGCAAACGGAGGCATTGTAACGCTAGTCGATTTGGCGAACGCGGGTCCGAATTGCTTACCTTCTACTTACGTACCAACATGGACAGCTGGCGGAAATCAAGATCAGGTTACCGACTCGCAGTTCTCCGTTGCGTTCTCGTCCTTGAATGAGGGCTATCCAGGACAAAAAGGCTCAGGGCAGGACACAGGCGTGCATGAGGTAGTGTGGAGCGAAGCGAAAGGATGCCAAGTTCTGAATACCTATACTGGCGCAATCACGGCCGACCCAGCATGGGGAACGAACGGCACAACCCTGAGCCTTCCTGACCGCTTCACGATTCACACTTCCCCAAATCAAGATTTGTCCGGAACGTATATGGTCATGAGCGTTGGGGAATGCCTCGTCATTTGTTACAACGGCGCAAGCGGCATTAGTCTCACTCTTGGCACAAATGTAGGAAGCTATCTCTGTGCACCAGGGTACGGGGACTGCGGGGGACATTCCAGCTTTGGTTGGAGCTTTTGGCAAAATGCGGCCAGCAATCTTTATCTTGGTCAAGCCGACGTTCGCCCCCTGCCGAACACCAACCACACATATACCAGAACAGCCTCAGTCAAAGTACCCGGAATCACGTGCCAGGGCGACTCGCACTATAGTTGGATCGCCGATGACCCCACGAACGTAACCAACTTTCTCTCGACCACTTCGGCTACGACCGAAACCATACCGGCTGAGGTGTGCAACAACTCATCTCCATTGCGGAACGAGATTTTGCTGTATGACCCAATTGGGGGACCGATTGGCCGCGCAGGTCATACGTTCAACTCCGGCTACTCTGGACGATTTTCAGTTCAGTTTGCAATTAGCGAATGGACGCAGACGGGTGATTTTGCAGGATGGTCATCCGACTGGCTGGAAACGTTAGGCGACGAAAATGGAAAGGCAACGTGCCCAGGCGGCACTTTGCGCTTCGACAATTGGAAATCAGATACGCGACTTACAGTGGGAACACTGATTGCGCCGCAAGCCGGAAACGCCGCTTTGTTCCTGTTCAAGGTGACAGTCAGTGGCACCACAGGCACAACGCATCCGACCTGGACGCAAACAATAGGGGGCTCCGTTAGCGACGGAACCGTGCAATACGTAAATGCTGGATCGGGATGCCGAGGAGATGTCTTCATCACGGATCTGACTTCAGCTTACTAGGGCAGGCATCGCTGAATACTGTGAGGGACTGACCTAGGCACAGCCACCCTCTGGCCGCTGAGCTTGGAGGCGGCCTAAGGATCGACTCCCGTACTCCACATATTCTTTCGCCTCACCCAGGGGATGTACGAGTTTCATGAGAGCCTTCCAACCTGACGCTGACACACCAGCGAATTGGCGACCGGGGAAACAGCCTCGTGGCTAAGACCACTGACCAGAATGCCAACGGTACCCTCATATGGTTCAATCCAACGGGAGACCATCGCATTATTCCCTGCAGCCAAAAACAACCCGCGCGGGAGCGAGAACGCCAGCGGCCCTAAACGGGGACCGTCGCGGGTCCCCATCGCTTCCTTTCTGAAAAAGGAAAAAAAACGGTCTGGCTGACCGGGGGCTTTTCTGCAGTTTAAGTTTTGACGTTACGGTCCGGCTGCACCGGAGGGACTGACTATGCACCTTGTCGAAAAACGATACATCAGGGTAAGCTCGCCCCACGAGGTGACCGACCCGTGATCGACGCAATGCCTCACAGACAATTCTTGACTCAGAACCGACGCAACTATACGCTTCCACTCGGCCCGTTCAATGGACCATTCGGGCTATCCAATACCACTCATCAGCTATGACTGAGACTCTTAGGATGGAAATCAGATGAACCAGGAGCTTTGGCTGACATGAGATCGAGGAAAAGAAAGCCGCAATCCCTTCGCGGATAGCGGCTAGGCCCCTTCTTAGCGTTCGTGCGATGGGGTAAGGGGCAATCATAGCTCAGATTTACAGCATAGGCTCCGCACTCGGGGCAGTTTCAGCTACCAGCTACGAACCCCGTGGTTCAGAGAGTACCCTTCCGCGCGAAGTCCTGAGGGCCTCAGCTTTAGCTTCGAGCCACTCCTTTACAGAGATCACATCACTAAGATTCGAGTCATACAACTCGTTGACCAGCTCAACCAACAGGTTGAGGCGAATCTGGCATTCCGACTCCTGCCTATCTTCCAGTCGCTTCGATCCGAAGAACCAGAGCCTGTAGAGTTGCATTTCCAGTGCCTTTAGTATGCCCATAATACCACCTTTAGTGTGTCTACTTGTAATGGGTAGCTGATATCTTGTCAAGCAGGAAATAATCGGGCGTGATCGATCTACGGGCGAGAAGCCTGTTTGGCAAGAGGCTGCGAGAGTTGAGGAAAGAGCGTGGCCTATCCCAGGAGCAGCTAGCGGATCTTGCTGGTTTGCATCGAAACTATGTCGGGAACATAGAACGCGGCGAACAGGGCATAGGCATAGACAACGTGATGCTCTTGGCACGAACCCTCAAGATTAAGCCAGCTGTCCTATTTGACAAGTGTTAGGAGCTATACTGTTGCCAACCGCAGGGTGGCGATGACGCCAAGAATGGGATATTTGTCCCGGCCCAGTGCGCTCTGCTCTTTCCGCTCTCCGCTGCTCATAGGCTTCCCGGAGAGCTACTAATGACGGTGCCGTGGTCGTACTGAATTTACACTGGTGGTCGGTTGCCGCGCACAAGCAACGCAATTTTGTCGCGCGCGACCTAAGCGACTCCCCCAAAGCTACCTACGATCACCTTGGACTCGCTGACGATGGCATCCACGTAGTCTGCCCACCATTGCAGCATCTTTTTCCGCTCTTCTGCGTGTTCGGCCAGAATGTAGACGGCGCGGATGCCTTGCCTTTCATGACTCAGGGCCTTTTCGATAACATCCCGGTCGAACCCCTTCTCAGTCAGAAGAGTCGCGCCGGTTCGTCGCAGATCGTGAATGGTGAGCGGGTCCATGTCGAACGTAAGTCCCTCCAGAGCTTGGTTGAGCGCATTCGCCGCAAAGGGCTTTCTCATGCTGCTGCGGCCCGGCAGCACTAACTCAGACTCACCCGCGAGCGCCTTTAGCTCCTGGAACATTGCGGCAAGCTGCGTGGACATATAGACAATGTGCGGCTTGCCGGTTTTGGCATTCTGTTCCGGGATGAGCCACTCTCCCTTATCGAAGTCCACGTGCTGCCATCGCGCCTGCAACAGCTCCGACTTTCGGGAGAGCGTCAGCAAGATGATATGCAGCGCCAGCTTGAATTGTCGCCGGATATTACTCTGGTACATGATACGGAGATACAAGCGAATCTCTTGCGGCGTGAGAACACGAGAGCGTTTGCGGGCCCTACCAATGTATCGAGTTGCCACCATCGCAGCCGGGTTCATCGTTACCTGCTGCACTTCGAGAGCATAGTCGAACATCTGCTTCATCACGCCGCGAAGCTGCATGGCAGCGGCAATGCGGCCATTGTCGCGCTTGCGGTAGACAATCCCCTGCACATCTAAGGCAGTAATCTCCTTGAGCAGCCTCTCTCCCAGGGCGGGGTAAATTTCATTATCCAGATAGCGTCGAATGTTTGCCGGATTTTTCCAATTCCTGACCACCTGCTCTTGGAAATAGCGCTCGCCAAACTCCCGGACCGTTGGGTCACTGGGACTTCCTGCTTTTGCCTTTCTTACCGCTTGCGCGGGCGACCTGCCATCCGCGACTTGCGCGGCCAGATCATCGCGCTTGGCCCGCGCGGCTTTCAAAGTGAGGTCTGGATATCGGCCAAGAGTCACCTTTTCGTAAGAGCCATTCAGCCGATAGCGATACAGCCATGACATTTTGCCGCTCGGCAATACATTAGCGAAAGCCCCCGGCCATCCGTGACCAGATACCGGGCTGCTTTCGGCTTCAAAGCCTTGATTCTTGCGTCCGTGAGTGCCATCCTTGCCCTCCGTATGTCTCCAGATCGAAATCCGGCACACATTCTTCGACTGGAGACATAATGGAGACATACAATAGGTCGGCTCTCTATGTCTCCTGTAAGACGTTATAGAACAACCACCGCAGTTAATACAAGGGAGTTATGGCTAATATTACATTTTATGGGACGACGCTGGAAGCAACTCTATTTTCCGATGCAGAAGGTGCTGAATATCAGGTTTAGGATGTCATCGCTGGTGGTTGCTCCCGTGATTGCGTCGAGCGGCCGAAGCGCGTTGTAAAGATCGAGCAGCAGCATCTCGTGCGGGATTTTGCCCTGTACTGCGTTGCTGGCGGCATTGAGCGCACCGATTGAATCTTCGACCAGACGCTGGTGGCGGGCACTCGTAAGGAAACCTGCTTCGGCCTGGGCTCCACTCTCGCCGCTGATGTGGCGCAGTATTTCCGCACGCAGCTCGGCGATTCCTTCGCCCGTTAGAGCGGAGACCCGAATCCTCGCAGACTGGCCACAGGCCGGCGGATTCCGGCCGGTAATCGCCAGATCGCACTTATTCTCGACAATAATTGTTGGGCGACCGTGCGCGTGCCGCAGCAATTCCTCGTCCTGCTCTCCGGCTGGTTGCGAAGCGTCCAGGACAATCACGATCAGGTCGGCATCGGCCAAAGCTTCCATCGATTTGCGGATTCCGATGGATTCCGCTTCGTCCAGCGCTTCGCGAATTCCTGCCGTATCCACCAACTGGATGGGAATACCCTCGATCGCCACGGTTTCGCTCACCAAATCGCGCGTAGTGCCGGGGGTTGCGGTAACGATGGCGCGCTCGCGCTCGACCAGACGGTTGAACAAACTCGACTTGCCGACATTGGGCCGCCCGACGATGGCCAGCGTCAATCCCTCGCGCACTATCTTGCCGTAGGCGAAGCTGGCGGCTAGCTGTTTCAGGGGCAGTTGCACCACAGATATCCGTTCGAGGATCGCAGCATCGGCCATAACGGAAACGTCATCCTCCGCGAAATCTATGCCTGCCTCCAGCGTAGCAATCAGTTCAACGAGGGCTTTCTTGATAGGTTGCAAGCGCTTCGAAAGCGCTCCCTCAAGTTGTTGCGCGGCGACCTTCGCCTGGTAGAGCGTCTGCGAGTCAATCAGATCGCGAACCGCCTCGGCTTGCGTGAGGTCGATGCGTCCATTGAGAAAAGCGCGCATGGTGAACTCGCCGGGCTCGGCGAGGCGTGCTCCGGCGGCGAGGCCCAACTCCACGATGTGGCGAAGTACCACCGGTGAACCGTGGGCGGCGATCTCAACGATATCGTCGGTCGTATAAGAGTGGGGCTTCGCGAAGTATGTCACGACCACTTCGTCGATTCTAGATTCGTCGGGGTCGACAAGCTCCCCGAAAACCGCGCGGCCCGGCTCTAGACCATGTTTCAACTTCAACATTGGAGCCGCAATCTCAACTGCCTGTGGCCCGGCAATGCGGATAATACCGATCCCTCCGCGTCCCGGCGGCGTCGCAATGGCTACAATCGTGTCATCAATGTTCACGGGCCGATTGTAGCGGTTAAACTGGGAGAGCAACAAAGCGGGCAAGTTTAAGAAGAGGTGTGGAAAATTGTCGGTCGCGGACGAACTGCTGAAAGCCAGTCAGGAATTTGCGAAGCACTCCAAATTGGAGGACCTGTCGCACAAGCCTCGCCGCCGCGTAGCCGTGCTCGCCTGCATGGACTGCCGCATTCTTTTCGAGCGCTGCCTCGGCCTCGAGCCCGGCGACGCGCACATAATCCGCAACGCCGGCGGCATCGCTACGGACGATGCGATACGGTCGCTGATTATTTCGCATCATCTGCTGGACACGCAGGAGTTCATCATCATTAACCACACCGACTGCGGCATGATGAAAGTAAAAGAATATGAGCTGAGGGCGCACCTCACCAGCAAGATGAACGCGATTGCAAGCGAGCCCGCGCATTTTTATGCTTTCGACGACCTTGAGGCGAACCTGCGACAGCAGGTTATTCGCGTGAAATCGCACCCGTGGATTCCAAAGCACATTCCGGTCCGGGGATTTATTTACGACGTGAAGACAGGCAGACTGTCAGAAGTGAGGTGAGCCATACAGAGACGGCCGCCCCTGGCTGTCCGGCCGCAGTGCAATTTGCGGATCAGTTTTGCGCCAGCAGGGCCCCGTATCGATGGTCAAACATATCCTTGGCTTCAGCACAGTACTCGGCAAAGATGCTCCACAAATACGAAGCCGCAGAGGAATTACCCAGTCTGAAGTGAGCGTCGATCTCTGAGGCAATAGCCAGCGTTATGATCGCTGTCCTCGAAAAGTGCATAAAGTGATATTGAAGAATGATTCTCTTTCTCACCCAGTCTTCGCGCTCACCTCCAATGAGATCAGCCACCAGCATTGGTCCGACCATGGACAGCCCACCGAAACTCAAGTGCGCTTGTGCTGAGGTATCTCCATACAACCATTTCTCTAAGAACCGAAGATATGGTCGGCTCTCGGTCTGTTCATCTTTCAATTGGTATGGAGTCTTCCAAAACGGTATAAGCTCTGGCTTCTTACGCTCTTCGTCTGTAATGCCGAAACGACGAACCATACCATCCAGCACTCCTTTAACATTCCTGAAGTGCTGCTTCCATTCTGGGTCATTTGCAAAGCGAGTCTTGAACATCTGGTAGTGCTGATCCAGTTCGCGCCACCCTGAACGCTGATATTGCAGCGACCGAACCGTCAAGTCGTCCAGCATATAAACAAGGCTGAAGAGCAAGTCCAATAGCTGCCTGTTTATCGCAGGAACAATCATGACGTAATCGGGATTTCGCCTATGGTCTTCCGGGGTGTTGCCAGCCACGTACCGGACTGCATTGTAGGAATTGCGCGCGAAACGAACCATTACATTGACCAACGTGATACATCTTTCGATGTCATTCTGTCCGCGTTGAAGGGCCTGATTGCCGTGTCGTTGCAAATCTTGGTCAATGTTGAACAACAGACCGTCCATCTTTGCTGCTACAAGAGGATACTGAAACTCTCTCAGAGGTTTTGGCGTATGTCTCTTCGCCATGATGTAGGCATGCTAGCATCACTTCGCTTTTTAATCCGGCCCTCTACCTCACCACCTTCTCAATCTCCGCCTTCAACTGGTCATAAGGCAAAGCTCCCGGATGATACATCGCAACTTTCCCCGTGCGATCAAGCAATACCAGCGTTGGAGTAGTTGAAGCTCCGTAAACGTCAAAGTTGTACCTGCTGATCGGAACCGGCATATCGAGCAGTCCCGCATAAAATCGATGCCGCACGGCGTCGATGTAGGCGAGTTCATCGCTGGCCGAAGCATTTTCAACCTGTGCGGTGTAGCCATACAGACGCGTGGGACCGACCACGGCCAATCCCTTCGAAGCAAATTCGGAGCGCAGTTGAGTGATGATGGGCGCTTCCGCTTTGCAGTCTCCACACCAGTGTGCCCAGAAAAACAAAAGCACCGGAGAGCCTTTAAGTTGCACAAGAGTAGGTGGTTTCGATCCCAGGAATTGCTCGGCGTGAAGCGCGGGCGCCGCTTTGCCCTCGAAAAACAGGAGGTTCAGATTTTTCTGCAGCCGGGCGCGGATCGAAGTATTACCATAGGTGCGCAGCGCGCTTTGCAAAAGCGCCGCTGCCTGGGTATGTTGCCCGCGAGCAGCCAGCACCTGCGCCTGAACTTCCAGGGCCGCACCCAGCGCCAGCGGAAGGCGCGGTTCCGCGTCGAGCGCACGCTTTTTCAATTGATCGAGTGCCAGAGATTTCGTCTCCTTCGCATACGCCGCGGCCCGATCATAATCGCGAGCGCCCAGAGCAGCTCGCGCCATCCAGGAATAAGCCTCGATGTATTCGGGATTCACGCCATTACTAGCTTGGTAGGCTTTCAGCTCCGCTTCGGCGCCGGCAAAGTTATTTCGGGCCAGAGCACCGCGAACATCTTCAACAATCCCCGCCCACGCCGGGGTCACCAAGAGAAGCAGGATCAAAATTTTGCGGAAAGGCATATCTGAGATCATACAATTTCTGCTCAACCTAAGACTCTGACGCGTGAATCTCGCCGAGATCATCAACACACTCATGCTTTGCCGTCCGTAACCGCGACGCCCCCCGAGCCGCCTGCAACTGACACACTATAAACCGCTTACCTCCAGCGTTGCATAAAAGTTCTAGCAATTTGCATGACGTTAACATACAATTTGCTTGCGTTTGACTTTAGAGTTTTTTCGCAGTACCCAGTTTCTCCGCTCAACCCAGCGCGTGACCTGCCTGCAGAAGAAACCTTCCAAAGTTTCAACGCTACATCAACAAAAGGAAATTTGCATCAACATGGAAACAGGAACAGTGAAGTGGTTTAACGACGCCAAAGGCTACGGTTTTATCAGCCGCCAGAACGGCGAAGACGTATTTGTGCACTTCTCGGCCATTCAGGCGAGCGGCTTCCGCAGCCTGCAGGAAGGTCAGCAGGTGCAATTTGACGTGGTCAAAGGCCCCAAGGGCTGGCAGGCCGAGAACGTGAAGGGTGCATAAACCACTTCGCAGCTAACAATTCGAAAAAAGGCGGCCAGGCATGGCCGCCTTTTTATTGAGCGATCGGGCGATTGAGCGATTGAAAAATCAAAGGGGTGTCGGCGCCTCAATCTTCAATCGCCCGATCGCTAATCGCTCAATTGTTCTGGCGAATCAGGACCACATCCGCATCGGTATGGCCCCGCACCAAAGCCAGCTGCTTTCCATCGAACGACCAGTGGAAATCGAAAATGCGTTCTGACGTGAAGTCCGTAATCTGTTTGCCTTTGGAGCCATCGAGCGGCTGCAGCCAGAGATTATCCACGCCATTTTGCCGGGTTGCATAGACCACGCCTTTTCCGTCGGGCGTAAAGTGCAGCAAGCTGAAGCGCGGCCGCTCGAAGTCGACTATCTTCGGGGCTTTCATGCCGTCCGTATCCATCACCGCGAGCATGTCTTTATGCTCTCCGGAGTGTTCGAGAGTGGGAAAAGCGGCAATCTTGCCATCGGGCGAAACATCGAAAGTGCTGGAACTCGGCAAGTCGGAAATCACCTGCGGGACGCCGCCCTCGATCGGCACTTTGGCCAATTTTTGTATGCCGGCCTGCTCCACGAGAAATACCCACTTCCCGTCGGTCGAGCACATTGGACTGACATCCAGTTTGCCCTTCGTAATCTGCCTATAATTATTGCCGTCCATCTGCCAGACGTTTTGCGCACCATTCTCCAATTTCACAAAGACTATGGAACCCGTTCCCCCGCAAGCCGACGGAGCTCCACCTGAAGTTTGACCCGGGATAACCGACTTGCTGCCGGAGACCGGATCGATCACATTCAGCACATTCCCCTGATCGGAAATCAGGTGATTGTCCGCCGTCCAGGTAAAGTTGGTATCTCCATCCGCCCGCGTGATCTGCCGCGTTTGGGCTCCCGGGCCCGCCGCAGGCATCACTTCCAGGTTCCAGCGGTACTGGTTTTGTACAGTCGCAAGAACGTGTCCGCTGTTCGCGACGCTAAGATCGGAGTAACTGTTGGTATCGCGCGTCACCGCCGAATACTCGCCCTTGGGATAGGAAACGAAGCCGATTTGCGTGCGCGCGAAATTTGAACTCTGTTCTTTCCCCAAGACCAGGACACCGGTGCCATCGGGCATCCATGCCGGCTTGTCGGCAATCCGCTGGTTGCTGCTGTAAAAAGCTTGGGCTTGTCCGTTGCTTACATCCACTGCCATCAACCGGATCAATCCACTCTCAAAATCGAGCTTTTCACAAACAATCGTTTTCCCGTCAGGCGACCATGCGGGCTGGTACAAACCTGCATTGGTCCCTCCGGTGTTCAGCACTTTTTCGTCTCCACCCATCACCGAGCGGACGATGAGTTGGTACTTGCCTTTCTCCGGATTGTCGTAGCGCATGTACGCAAACTTCTGCCCGTCGGGCGAAAACGTAACATTCGAGTCCATGTCGCTGATCAACTTCTCCGGCGTGCCGCCCAAAAGAGGGGCGCGATACAAAAACTTCAGTTCGGAATTGCCTGGATCGCTGCGCACGAAATAAAAATAATTGCCGTCGGGAGAGAAGCGCAGCCCGTTGTAATAAACGTCGGCCGGAGGCTGTACTTGCACGTTGCTGTTGGTCGGAACATTCCTCAGCCACAAGCTTGCGAGGCCGTTTTTTCTCGACATGCAGAGGACGTACTGGCCGTTTGGGGAAATAGCCGCCAACACCTCGTTGCCCGTATCTGTGACTTTGGTGACGGAGATGTTCTGGAAGGGCACACCGTGACTGCGGAAAAATATCGAGTAGGCTAGAATGCCTGCCAGCACGAGAGCAGCGCCAGTACCTGTTCTGCGAAGCAGCGCGTTGTCCCGCGGCTTCGTAGCTGCGGCAGACTGACTTTCAACCGAGCCGGGAACGAAACTCGTCCCCGATCCCTCGGCTATATTGTGAGCCGCCCCTGAAGCTGCTGAGAGTGAGCCCGAGATGTGAGCCGCGGACTTGCGGCCCGATTCCGTATCGCGCTTCAGTCGCCGTAAATCGCCGCGCAAATCGCCGGCCGAGTGGTAGCGCAGCTCGCGATCTTTCTCCAGAGCCTTCCCGATCACGTCTTCCAATCGCGCAGGCAGCGCGGAATTAAATTGCAGCACCGGCGCTGGATCAAGCTCGAGAATCGCGTGGAAGACGACCGCCGACGTAGCTCCGGAAAACGGCAAATGCCCCGTCGCCATCTGATAGATCACCACGCCCAGGGAAAACAAATCGGTGCGCGCGTCCAGCTCTTCGCCGCGCGCCTGCTCGGGCGACATATAAGCGATCGTGCCCACGGTTGCGCCCGGACTGGTCAGGTGCAGCTGTGGCGAATCCTGCGTGGCACCAATCGTTTCCATATCCATTTCCGGCCGCGCCAGTTTGGCCAGCCCAAAGTCCAGAATCTTCACCGGCCCGCGCTGCGTAATAAATATGTTCGCCGGCTTGATGTCGCGATGGATAATGCCTTTCCCGTGCGCGGCGTCCAGCGCATCGGCGAGCTGAATGCTCCAATCCAGAAGGCGGTCCATTGGCACCGCGCCCGTACGCAGGCGGTGGTCGAGAGTTTCGCCCTCCAGCAGCTCCATGGCGATAAAGGACTGTTCGCCAACCCGTTCGACCGCGTAAATCGTGCAGATGTTGGGATGATTCAGCGCCGAAGCGGTACGGGCTTCGAGCAAAAAACGTTCCAGCGCATTCTGATCGCGGGAGAGTTGCGGCGGCAGGAACTTCAGCGCTACACGCCGACCCAGATCAAGGTCTTCGGCTTCGTAGACAATGCCCATCCCGCCGCTGCCCAGCTGGCCGGTGATGCGGTAGTGCGAAATGGTCTGTCCGATCATGAATGAATTGAGCGGGAAAGGTCATCTTAGGAGGGATAAGAAGGGCAGTCAAACCGGAGGGGATGGAAGAAAAGAAACAGGCGGGCGAGGGAGCAGTCGGGTCAATGAGTGTAATCTCCGATAGCGTCAGTCATCGTGGGCCCGCAAGTGCCCCGCAGTTCTGTTCGAATCTAGACGGGAGACATCCTTACGGGCAGTGGAAGTGGACGCCTTCTGGACAAACGCCTTCGTGCAGTCTCCCCTACCATGCGGGCGCGGATTGCATCCATAGTTTTCCAGTACTCCTCAATCTCCTCAGCGCCGCGTTTCGAGAGGCTAACCGTGGTTCTCATCTTCTTTCTGTCGATGATTTCCTTGGTGAGGGTGACCAGTCCTGCCTGCTCCAGATTGGTCAATTGCACGGACAGGTTTCCTTTGCTTAGTCCGGTCGCGTTTTGCAGAAAAACAAAGTCAGCAGAGGAACATGAGGAGAGGACGGTTAGAATCGCCAGCCGAGCCGGTTCATGCACGAGACGATTAGGCATGGACATTGTGTTGTTCTCATCTTTCATTGGCATTTGTTGCCATCTTCCTCAGCCCTGTTTGGCAGTAGACGTACCAGACTTATATGGTCGTACAGACCGATGGCCATAAAACTCAGGCCGCCCCATCCCACGTTCAAAACTTTCCAGAAAAAGACGTGCATCGGCTCCGGTTGATAGAGAAGGTAGAAAACCACAAAGACCCAGAAAAGGGTACCTACCAAGGAGAAGTATGGCCTGCTGGGGGCTGTCCGCCGAGAACGCCACAGGACGCCGATGAGGTCTAAGCATAGGAACGAACACCAGAAGAGAACGGGAAGAAAACTCACGCGGTGTCCTGGGTCCGACATTGCTGCGTGCAATCGGTCGCTCGCCGAGGCCGCGAATGAGTCGGCAAACCGCCCAATGCTCCGTCCGAAGAAAACGAGTCCAAGGATTACTGACAAGAAAACCACGAATTGCTTGTTGCTAAGACTTGCCGACTCAACTGTCCCGAACCTTCGCTCGTAATACTTTGGAATGTAACGAAACGCTGCTGCAAGGGCCGTTCCTGCGGCGATCACCAGCCACAAGGAAATTGCCGAGCCTCTGAAGAAGGCGTCGTTGATGCTGTATAGAAAGAAGGCTGCTCCGAACGCGACCAAGTTTAGGCCTTGACCCTGCAACGCGAGGAAGCTGCGCGTGACATACTTGAGCCGCTCGGGGTCGAAGGTAGCCGCATTTCGCTCAGCCGCTAAAACCATGAACTGGTTTATATAATGGACCAGTCTACCGAGTCAAGCTCTCAACCGTCGTAATTTCGCGATTACACTCACTAAAGTTCGTTACGCCGCAGACGCCTCTTCCGCCGCGCTGACTGTATCGAAGAAGCGAAAGAACTGCTCGACCCGCGTGACCTTGAGCGCATTGTGGATGCGCTCGCTGACGCCGACCAGCGCAAGACTTCGTCCCCCGTGCTGGCGCGTAACGTAAGCACCGACGAGCGCTCCGATCCCGGCCGAATCGACGTAGGGGACGTTTGTGAAATCGATGATGAGCGCCTTCGATTGGTCGGCGCGCACCGTGGCCTGGAACTCAAACATTGTGGTCATTACCAGGGCACCGTTCAGGCGAAGAATGCGCTGTCCGGGCTGCGCGCCGGGGGTGTCCTCAATATGCAAAGCCTCTTGCGGCATGCGAAAAATATTAACGTCTGCGTAACACTGGATTGTTAATGCAGGATTAATTTCCGTCCGGGCGAGAGTTGGGTCTTAGGTCCTAGGTCTCGGGTGTTAGGCCTCAAGGCCTGTTCATCGACCGCGCGTTCATGATCCTAAGACCTAGCACCCAAGACCTTAATCACATGGCCAAGCGCAGAACCTGGATTGCGGCTGCCTGCTCGCGCCGCCTGGCCTGAATCTCGATGAACACATTCACCAGCGACACCGCCGCCGGCGTCACTCCGGGAATGCGCGAGGCCTGCGCCAGGGTTCGCGGCTGCACATGGCACAACTTCTCCTGCACTTCGCGCGAGAGCCCGCTGACCGAGCGGTAGTCGAACCAGCCTGGGATCGATCGTTGCTCGGATTTTTTCATGCGCTCCATGGCGCGCTGTTGTTGCAGCAGGTAGCCCTCGTACTTGATCTCCGTCTCCACCGATTTAAGCTCGTTGCGGATCTCGGAAGAAATGCTTGCCACGGATTCACGCGGATTCGCACGGATTTCTTCCCGTTCAAAGAAAACTGGATTCAGCTTGCGGAGAACAACAACGAGCTGTTCAATCGTGATCTCGGGGCGCTTTAGCAATTGCGCGCAAGTCTGGCCGATCGCCGTGCTCAAGTCACGAGCCGGTGCGCTGGCAGCGACAACGGGTTCCCTTCGACTTCGCTCAGGGCAAGCCTCGTCGCTTCGCTCTTCGGAATGACGCACCGCAGCAATGCTATTCAGAATTTCGGGCGTCAACCTTGTGCTTTCCAGCAACTTCTTCAGGTTGCCGAGCCGCTCTTGCTTGGCTTGGAAATCCCCCCACGCGCCATCCGAGATCAACCCTACGCGCCGCCCATGCGGCGTGAGTCGCCGATCGGCATTGTCAATACGCAGGTGCAGGCGGAATTCCGCGCGTGAGGTAAACATTCTGTACGGCTCATTCGTTCCCTTGGAAATAAGGTCATCAATGAGAATCGCGGTGTAAGCCTCGGTACGATCCAGGATCAGCGGCGGCTCCGCTTTCACGTGTAACGCCGCGTTGATACCCGCCATCAGCCCCTGGCACGCCGCTTCTTCGTACCCGGAGGTGCCGTTGATCTGGCCCGCGAGAAACAGGTTGGCAATCTTCTTTGTCTCCAGAGTGCGCTGCAACTCGGTGGGATCGATGGAGTCATACTCGATGGCATATCCCGGCCGAAGCATCTCCGCATTCTCGAGTCCAGGAATGGATTTCAGAATCTCCATCTGCACTTCCACCGGCAGCGATGTACTCATTCCATTGACGTAGATTTCGTGCGTATTCAGCCCCTCGGGTTCGAGGTAAAGTTGGTGCATTTCTTTGTCCGGAAATTTGATGATCTTGTCTTCGATCGACGGACAATAGCGCGGCCCAATCGACTGAATCTGCCCGCTATACATCGGTGAGCGATGCACATTCTCACGGATGATGCGGTGCGTCTCGGGAGAAGTCCACGCGATGTAGCAGGGCACCTGCGAATCGTGATGCGCTACCCGCTTGGTGCGAAAACTAAATGGCGTCGGGTCGGCATCGCCAGGTTGAAGCGTGAAGCGAGACCAGTCAATGGATCGTCCATCCAGCCGCGGCGGCGTTCCCGTCTTCAGGCGGCAGCCGCGCAAACCCAGCTTCTTCAGCGACTCGCCGAGCAAAACCGCATTCGGTTCGCCCGAGCGTCCTGCCGGATACTGTTGTTCCCCGCAATGAATCAGCCCGTTGAGAAAGGTGCCAGTAGTGATGATGACAGCTTGCGCGCCCACAGTGCGGCCGTCGCGCAGGCGAACTCCAAGTACCGGGTACCTAGTACCTAGTCCCAAATCATCCGCCTCGCTCGGTACTGGGTACTCGCTACTCGGTACTTCCACAATCAACTCAGCCACTTCCGCCTGCTTGATCTTGAGATTCGGCTGCGACTCCAGCACTTCGCGCATCTTGAGCCGATACGCCTGTTTGTCGCATTGCGCGCGTGGCGACCATACTGCCGGGCCGCGCGAAGTATTGAGCAACCGGAACTGGATGCCGACCGCATCGGTGATCTCGCCCATGATGCCGCCGAGCGCATCGACCTCGCGAACCAGATGCCCCTTAGCGATTCCTCCAATGGCCGGGTTGCAGGACATCTGCGCAATCAAATCGACGTTCAGCGTGTAGAGCGCGGTCTTCAACCCCATGCGCGCCGCAGCCATCGCAGCCTCGCACCCGGCATGGCCGGCGCCGACTACAACGACATCGAATTGTTCCGTGAACTGCATCTGCGGCAATGTGAGTGTTCTCTTTCTGCTTTCATTCTAACAAGTTGGCGGCGTTCGTGATCTCCATCACTTGCCGCACCCCACTCTCAACCGTATAGTAGGGTTTTATACCAGCACCCAAGGGGGCATCATGAATAGCACTCAGTTCTTCGAGCAATTGGAGGGATCAATCGCCCGCTACGATCTGCTTTGTCATCCCTTTTACAAGGCATGGGCCGCGGGCGAACTGTCGCGCGAAGATCTGCGCGAGTATGCCCGCAACTACTTCCATCACGTGGAAGCATTTCCCCGCTATCTGGCCGAGTTTGCGCTCCGCCTCGACGAGAGTGATTTGCGAAAAGCAGTGCTCGCTAATTTGGTTGACGAGAAGGGTCGCGCCGGCAAATCGGGCAAAGAAGCTGTACCGCACTCCGAGCTTTGGCTCGATTTTGCCGAAGGCATGGGCGCCAGACGGGACATGCAATGGCACCTGCCCGTTTCGCAGATCGAGGACCTCATCCGGTATTTCCACGGCGTGGCCAGTGAAGGCACGGCGGAGCAGGCGCTGGCGGCATTTTACGTTTATGAATCCCAGGTGCCCCGCATCGCCAAGGAGAAAGAGCGCGGTTTGCGCGAAATGTACGGAGCCGACGATAAAACCTGCGGCTACTTTGCCCTGCATGCGACGGCTGACGTCTACCACTCCAATGTCTGGCGGGAACAACTGGAGCGGCGCATTGCGAAGAATCCGGAGGCTGCGGAAGCGGCTCTGGACGCAGCCGAAAATGCCGCCAGGATGTTGTGGCAGGCTCTCGATGGCATCGAGACTGCTCGCTTGAGTTACGCGCGCAATTGATACCTTAGGAGCCAATGATTCTTGCGGTCGGATTTCCGGCATCATTGGCTCCTCGTCTCTAATTTCTGAACGGAACAACGAAACCCGCATGGCGAAAGAGATTCCCATCGGCGTCCGCGCCGAAGCCCAGGAAACAGTCGAATTCAAACATACTCTGGCGGCTCATCACTCCGAATTGCCGCCCGTCTATTCCACTCCCGATATGATCCGCCTCATGGAGACCGCGGCATTTCTCGCGCTTCAGCCCTACTGTGAAGGGGACGAAATTACGGTGGGAACGTCGATCAACATTCAGCACCGGGCAGCAAGCGGCATCGGCGCGCACATTCACGCCGAGGCTGTGCTGGAGTCATTCGATGGTCGCTTCTACGTGCTGCGAGTGAGCGCCCGCGACGAGGTGCGGGAAATCGGCCGCGGCACCGTGGGCCGGGCCGTCGTGAGCCTGGGAAACTTTGCCAAACATTGAAGACATTACGATGAAAGCCCGTGACAATTTTGTTTTCACAACGGCGCATATCAATTTCGCTCCGCGTGCAGAACTGTGAGCGGTCCCGTTTCCATTGAGATCTGTGTGGATTCAGCCGCCTCCGCGACCGCGGCAGAACTGGGCGGAGCTAATCGCGTAGAACTCTGCAGTAATCTTTCCGAAGGCGGCGTCACTCCCAGCTTTGGACTGCTGGAACTGGTGAGGTCCCGAATCTCCATCGGCCTTCATGTAATGATTCGACCGCGTGGTGGCGAATTCTGCTATGCGGTGGACGAATTTGAAACCATGCGGCGCGACATTCTGATCGCGCGAAAAATCGGCGCGGATGGCGTTGTGCTCGGCATCCTCCTCCCTGACGGGAGCGTCGATGTCGGACGTACACGCCAGTTAGTAGAGCTGGCCAGACCTCTTACCGTTACGTTCCATCGCGCCTTTGACACGAGCCCGGATCTCTTTCGTGCCTTCGAGGATGTCTGCGTAACAGGCGTGAACCGGCTTCTTACTTCGGGAGGAGAGCAAACCGCCGCGCTGGGCATCGACAAAATTGCCGGACTGGTACAAGCTTCCAGCGGCCGCGTCGCCATCATGGCGGGCGGAGGCATCCGTGAGCACAATGTCGCCTCTGTGATAGAGAGAACGGGCGTCGGAGAGATCCACTCAGGATTAAGCAACTCCGTCTCCGACCCTGCGACCTGTTCGCATCCAAGGATCTCGATCGGGAGCGCTGAGCGCGGTGAGTATCAAGCCTTTCAGGTGCTTCCGCAGGATGTCCGGAAGTTCCGCGACGCAGCCGCGCTGGCTCGAATCTGATGCTTCGATGAACCCTTTAATTCTGATCGGCGTCATCTCCGATACCCACGGGCTGCTTCGTCCCGAGGCGATCAAGGCTCTACGCGGGTCGGATCACATCATCCATGCCGGGGATGTCGGCGCACCCGAGATTCTTGACGAACTCCGCGCCATTGCTCCCGTAACTGCCGTTCGCGGCAACATCGACAAGGCCGCCTGGGCGCAGCAACTGCCGGAGAATGAAGTGCTCGAAGTTGCCGGCGTCTGTATCTACGTGCTGCACGACCTGGCGCAATTGGATCTTAAACCGAAAGCCGCGGGATTCGCGGCTGTGGTGAGTGGACACAGTCATGTTGCCAAGCAGGAGACCCGGGATGGCGTTCTCTATTTCAATTCCGGCAGCGCGGGACCGCGGAGGTTCAAGTTGCCGGTGAGTGTGGGCCGGCTTTTCGTCGAAAACGGAAAATTGCGATGCGAGAGACTGCCATTACTGGCCGCTGACCACTAGCCACTGACCAGTGATCACTGTTCGGTTGCTACAATCGCAGAACACAAATGTCCATTGAGTTTCGTGTCGAGTCACACGCTGGCGCGGCCCGTGCCGCCCGACTGCTTACGCCGCACGGCGAGATTGAGACCCCCGTATTCATGCCCGTGGGCACGGCTGCAACCGTTAAAGCCGTTCCGCAGGATGTTCTCGAGGAACTTGGCGTCCAAATTCTTCTGGGAAATACTTACCACTTGTACTTGCGGCCCGGAGTCGAAACCGTGCGCCATTTCGGCGGCTTGCATGGCTTCATGGCATGGCCGCGGGCAATCCTGACCGATTCGGGCGGCTTTCAGGTTTTTAGCCTGAACGAGTTACGCAAAGTCTCCGAGGAGGGCGTTACCTTCCGCTCGCATCTCGACGGCTCATCGCACTTCTTCAGCCCAGAAAATTCCATGGCCGCGCAGATCGGACTCGGCGCCGACATCATCATGGCCTTTGATGAATGCACGGAATATCCCGCCGACCGTGCCCGCACCCAGGCTTCGATGGAATTGACCTTGCGCTGGGCAGCCCGCAGCAAGAAATACTTTGACGAGCACAAGCATGAAGTGCCGTGGAAAGGCAGTGGTCAGTGGTCAGTGTCCAGTGGCCAGCAAACCGAGATTCCTCGCTTTGCTCGGAACGACAAGGTAGTT
>Ga0302309_10000596_pt1 | contig 40781 bp, 43 predicted proteins | sample III_Palsa_N1_1_FD_200453 | JGI IMG/M metagenome (GOLD analysis project Ga0302309, IMG submission 200453) | Peat permafrost microbial communities from Stordalen Mire near Abisko, Sweden - III_Palsa_N1_1 | ecosystem: Environmental > Terrestrial > Soil > Palsa > Peat permafrost | place: Sweden...
GGAGCTTACTTCGCCATACGCTTCAAAAAGTTCTTTTAAATCGGCTTCCTCTAATTTAAAAGGAAGGCTTCCTACAAATATGTTCATCAATCTTTAATTTATAACGGGCTATCGTTTTTTGTTGCCCTAATCATTTATACACCAAATATAATAAAGTTGTTTTATTATTGTTGTAAGATACAACTAATGTTCACATTAATTTTAAATGAACACTTATTTCTTTACCGGCAAAATCTCATCTTTTTTGTTAAATCCCTCCCAAAACAGTCGAAATAAGCACCAACACCAGTTAATACCCCTTTTGATCCTGTTCTTTTTCCCGTTCCTGCTCCAATTTCTTTATTGCACGCTTTTCCTGCCTTATCTGTTTTTTGGTTTTCCCGGCTGTATCAACAGGGAATGTTTTGCCATTAACCGTCACACTTGCCTTATCATCCTTCTTTACTTCTTCGGCTTTACGGGTAGTATCCTTTTTACCAAACAGCTTTTGGAAGAAGGTTAATTTCTTTTCAGGCTCAACAACAGGCGTAGCATCATTATCGTCATCGCCATTCTTTATAATGCTATCGGCCTTAGCTGTATCCACTGTTGATATTTCACGGCGGAGGGCTTGTTTTAAGCGTACATCATAAAAACCATAAGCATTGCTATCGCGCTGGGCCTTGCCGTGGCCCGCCATTAGGTTACCTATTAAATTAAAGTAACCATGCAAGCCGGGCCTTAATGTTCCATCAGGCATAAAAGCATATAGCCCTGCTTTAGGATTTGGCAAAATACTGGCCAGGAAAATACTCTCGCCCAGGGTAAGCTGTGCTGGCGTTTTACCAAAGTAATACCTTGATGCAGGCCCTATACCATAAATATGGTAGCCAAACTCTACTATATTAAAGTAAACTTCCAGCATGCGGTCTTTGGTCATGAGGTGATTATTCTCTATCATCCATACCAGCATGATCTCCTCTATTTTACGGGCCAGGTTTTTATCCCTGTTAAGAAAGGTATTCCTTATCAGCTGCATAGAGATGGTACTACCACCGCGTGAAAACTTCTTCTTTTCAAAATCCGTAGCGATTGATTTCCGGATAGATTCCTCCACAAAACCATTATTACTATAAAACGAAGGATCTTCGGAGGTCATTATAGCGTTGCGTGTATCGATGGCTATATCTTCCAATGGCGTATAATCCGGATTTACCTGCCCCACTGTAAACGGTGGAGCTGGTGATTTTACCTCATAAGGTGTTTGCACAAACGGACTGTTGAGTTTGGTGAGATCGGTTTTACCAAATTTAATGATCCTGAAATTGTCTTTATTCATTTGCGAATTGAACTGGACCGCATCAGGGTTTGAAGCATCGAGGTAAAAATTAAGGCTGTAATTCAACTTGCCTGCAACCTGTATACCTGCAAATGATTCGAACAAACCACCGGGGAACGAATCAAAAAGATCCTGCCCGTTAAGCCAACCCGTGTTTATCTTTAATTCATAAATCTTAACCGGGCTCAGCGTGTATTTAATATACGGATGAGCCGTTATCTTTTTCAGATGGATAACCGATGAACTATCCAGCGATATATAGTTAGGCCCTACAAATACATTGGCATCAATTGACGCGTTTGGCACAACGATATCATTGGTAGCAAGCTTGCGGTTGTTGATGAGTAAATTACTTACCGACCATGAACCATAGATCCTGGTTTCATCGCCATCACGCTCAACTTTATTAAGGCGGGTGGTAATGGTATCAAAGCTCAGTTTGGTATGGTAATGCTCCTCTATCCCGGGCAGTTCCACTTTTCTGCCGTCGGCAAACAACCTCACATAAATTTCTTTATCGGATGGATGCAGCTTACCTTCAAAATGCCAGGTAGCCGTGCCATCATTAACATTAATGGTTGAAGTTAAGTTACCACTTTTTATAGATGCAGTTGTGGTAAGCAGCTTTAAAGTAGTGCTATCCTTAGTAAAGGTGAACAGGAAGTTTTTAAGCTTGAGGTTATCGGGGATCTTATATAAAAATTCATTGATCAGCTTATTAGCCAGTTCGGCCAGACTGCCTTTTGTGTGGGTATCGGTGGAATCCTTTTTCTTTTTAAACAGGAAATCAAAGTTTTTAACCTTGTTGATGTCGGTAAGGTTTAAATGACCATCCTCCAGGTCAACGTCTGATAATTTTACAGCGCCATAAATAAGCGGCATCAGCTTAACACTGATCTCCAGTTTTTTAATATTCAGTAAGCTATCGCGATTTTCGGGAACTATCACAATATTGGAGAACGACACCGTACTCAACCCGGTAAAGCTTGCCGAACCAATTTGCAGATCGATATTGTATGCTGATTTTGCCGTTGCTTTCGCTTTTTTTATCTCCCTTTGCAGTATAGCATCACGCTTTGTATAGGCAATATAACCCCCAATTAAAACAATAATTATTAGGGAGATAACTACAATAAGGGCAATACGTATATACTTAGGATTAAGGCGATGCATCTAAAAAAATTTATCCAAAACTAAACTAAATCTTATCCGATACAAACGCAGGGAGTAGTAAAATGTTTCTGATTATAAATGTGGTAATTATTTTTTATAACTAATGCTCTTTATGCCATAGGTGTTCGGAAGATTTAAAAAAGCGAGGACGGTGCGATTCCTTCCCTTGGGAAGGTGCAGGAAGGGGTTTATTGATATAGCTTGTCAGCGTACAAACCCCTTCCTTTCACTTCAAAATCAGCCGCACCCCTCTCGTTGGCTACTGTGTGGACACATCTTTTTGAATAAATTGGTTTGCAGATCCACTCCGTTAGGAGTGAAATATTGGTAGAAATTATAAACGAAGGACATTTTTCGCTCCGTTAGGTGCGATACTATTGGATCATGTATTAAAAACAGGTATGGCTAAACTAAAAGCGGGCTATGTTATGTACCTACGGCACATATAAATATTTCAAACCTGTTTTTCTACCAATATATAACCCCTACGGGGTTATAAGGCACAAACTTGTGTCCACACAGTAGCCCGTGTGGAAGGAATTTATAGTATCTGGCCTCCCTCTTCATTTTATCATTCTTATGACACTATTCCCTGCCGATTTAGTAAATTTGCTGTAAGTTATGATCATCACTAAAGAACAAGTATTACAAGCCCTGGGCAATGTAGAGGAACCCGACCTGAAAAAGGACCTGGTTACCCTTAACATGATACAGGATATACATATTGAAGGCAACCGTGTAAGTTTTTCGGTTATACTAACCACCCCCGCATGCCCCCTAAAGGCCATGATAGAGAATGCCTGCCGTAACGCCATCCTTCATTTTATCAGTAAGGAGGCCGAGATCAGCATAAACATGACCTCGCGTGTTACCACGCAAAAAAATACAGGTGTGCCTGGTGTTAAAAATATCATCGCGGTAGCATCAGGTAAAGGTGGTGTTGGTAAATCAACCGTCGCGGTAAATTTGGCGCTGGGTTTGGCAAAAGCCGGATCGAAAGTTGGGCTGATTGATGCTGATATTTATGGGCCATCCATCCCGATCATGTTCGGATTGGAGAATGCCCGACCAAAGGCAAGCCAGGTTGAAGGCGGCAAAACCCGTATCGAGCCAATTGAAAAATATGGCATCAAGTTATTATCCATAGGCTTTTTCACTGATCCTAATCAGCCCGTGCCATGGCGCGGGCCAATGGTGTCAACAGCCGTTAAACAACTATTTAATGATGCCGACTGGGGCGAACTTGATTATTTAGTGATCGATTTGCCACCGGGTACCGGCGATATACACATCACCATAACACAAACTTTCCCGGTAACGGGCGCTGTTATTGTTACCACTCCGCAGAATGTGGCGCTGGCCGACGCTAAAAAGGGTATAGGCATGTTTATGATGGATGCCATTAATGTGCCGATATTGGGTATAGTGGAGAATATGTCGTACTTTACACCTGCGGAGCTGCCCGAAAACAAATATTATATATTTGGGCAAGGCGGCGGCGAAAAGCTGGCAAATATGCTTGATGTACCATTTTTGGGTGAAATACCGTTGGTAAAAAGCATCAGTGATTCGGGCGATGCAGGCACGCCGATTGTGTTGGATGAATATTCGGTACAATCAAAAGCATTTATTGATATGGCTAAGCGTGTGGCTCAGCAGGTATCTATATCCAACGCGAAAGTTTTGGATAAGGTTTAAATAAAGAAACAAGAACCAGGAGGCAAGATTCAAGATAAAATGCATAAAAACCATCTTGAATCTTGATTCTTAACTCTTGATTCTATATTAAAAATAATTAATAACTTTACTTTTTTATAAATTAGTAAAAATGAGTTTATTAGATAAGGTGGAAGCAGCGTTGGACTCAATTCGTCCGTATTTGGAAGCTGATGGGGGGAACGTTTCAATTGAAGAGATCACCCCTGAGGGTGTGGTGAGGCTTAAATTGCTGGGCTCATGCGGCTCATGCCCTATGAGCATCATGACACTAAAGGCAGGTATTGAGCAGGCTATAAAAAAAGCGGTTCCGGAAATTACAGCTATTGAGGCCATTAACCTAACTGATATTGACGACCCTAACGCGGTGCTTCCTGAAAATTTAAGATAGTGTTAAGAATTGTTAAATTGCATTACCACGTGCACTAATAGTGTACTTTTGCCTAAGATTTTCCAAACAAAAATCCAACAAACAGGGTAATTACAAAAAGAGAGATACGGCTCATAGCTTTATGAAGCATTTAATTGGCATATTATTTTTATTTATCGCGGCAACAGCTTTTGCACAAAAGCAGGAAAAACCGTTGGTACAATTTACAGGTATAGTACATAATGCCGATAGCTCGCTGGTAATAGTGCCTTATGTAAACATAACCAACACCAGCTCTCAAAAAACCGCTTATGTAACCAATTATGAGGGCTATTTCTCATTTGTGGTGCATGAGCAGGATACCCTGCGTTTTACCTGCGTAGGGTATGCACCGGCAACTATTATTATCCCGGCCAATCTGAATAAAAGCTATACTATACAGGTAAATTTAAAGCCACAGATCATTAACCTGCCTACTTTCCACGTGTTCCCATGGGCTACTACGGATGAGTTTAAGAAGGATTTTGTGGCCATGAAAGTAGCTGATGACGACCTGGAAATAGCCAAGAAAAATGTAAGCAAAGCCAGATTAACCGCGCTTATCAGCACACTGGCCCGTGACGGGCAGGAGATAGGCGATGCCAATTACCAGGGCTTAAACTCAAGCATTATGAACTCACATTCCATAACGCCTAATCCGTTGTTAAACCCATTGGCATGGGGCAGCTTTATTAACCAGATAACCCAGGGAGATAAAAGCCGCCAAACCAGTGGCGACAATTAATTAACGTCCTTTCTTAACTGCCGGGAATTTCATCCGGTACTCAACATCCACAATACCTTTTGAGATATCGGTCAGCTTTTTCTCAATCAGGCGGCGGCGTAACGGGCTTAGTTTATCGGTAAATAGTTTACCATCAATATGGTCGTACTCGTGTTGTATAACACGTGCAGCTAAACCTTTAAAAGTTTCTTCGTAGTGTTTCCAGTTCTCGTCGTAGTATGACAGGCGCACGGTTGGCTTGCGGTAAACATCCTCACGAATATCGGGTATGCTCAGGCAACCTTCGTTAAACGCCCATTCTTCGCCGTTCTCTTCTAAAATAGTGGCGTTTATAAATACTTTTTTGAAATTCTCCAGTTCCGGCTCATCATCAGCAAAAGGGGTTGCATCAATAACAAATAAACGCATGGATAAGCCTATCTGCGGAGCTGCCAGTCCTACGCCGCGTGCCGCATACATGGTTTCAAACATATCCTCAGCTAACTGTTTTATATTCGGATATTCATCAGGCTCAATTGCGCCAGCTTTTTTTCTTAATACGGGATCGCCATAGGCTATTATCGGGTACTTCATCCTACAAAAATACAGGTTTATGCGTTAGGTTCAAACAGTAAGGTTATCATCCTTTCCGTATCGAATATTTCATTACTTATGGCTAACATATCTTCGGCTGTTACCGCGTTAATCTTGGCAAAAACTTCCTCCAGCGTATCGGCATAATTAAAATCAACCAAACTTTTTGCTATGGAGATGATCAGGCTCATACGGTTCTCTTCAGCCAAAGCTATCTGGCCGATAAACTTTTGTTTGGCCTGGTGCAGTTGCAACGTGCCCAACTTATTATCGCGTAGCTTTTTCAGTTCCTTATGCACCAATTTAAGAGCCTTATCGCTTTTCTCGGTATCGGTACCAAAATAAATGGAGAAGATACCTGTATCAGTAAGCGTGGTATAGTTTGATTCAATGGTATAAGCAATGCCGTATTTCTCCCTGATCTCTAAATTAAGCCTGCTGCTCATGCCCATGCCGCCAAGCAGGTTATTAAGCAATAACAAACCAGTTTTGTAGTGATGGTTTGAGGCATAAGCTTGGTTACCGATGATACAATGGGTTTGTGATATTGGCCTGTTTAGGGTATGGATACTGCCTGTATTTGGCGCAGGTTTTATTCTGCTCTTTTTAGCAGTATTTGCAGCAACACCGCCAAAATATTTTTCGCCGAGTTTAATCACCTTCTTAAAATCATAATCGCCGAAAACGGCAAAGATCATTTCGCTGGTATTATTGGAGGCTGCAGTAAAGGCTTTAATGTCGTTGATATCAAATTTAGACACTGTTTCGGGCGTGCCGAGGATGTTTTCACCAATCGGGTGACCCTTGAACAGCAGCGCCTCAAAATCATCCTGTATAGCTTCCTCGGGCTGATCGAGATAGGAGGCGATCTCATCCAGGATCACACCGCGTTCTTTCTCCATTTCCTCTTCGGGAAAGGTAGAGTGGAACAGGATATCTTCAAACAGGTCCATGGTGCGCTCCAAATGCTGCTTTAACAGTGAGGCATGGATACAGGTGTATTCCTTGGTGGTATAAGCGTTCAGATCGGCGCCCACCAGTTCAAGCCGGTTAAGGATCTGGCTGGTGCTGCGTTTTTCAGTTTCCTTAAACAGCAGGTGCTCTATGAAATGCGCCAGGCCCTCCTGGTGTAGCGGCTCATCGCGCGAGCCGGCATTCAGCACAAAGCAACAATGGGTAATGGTTGATGGCGAATGTTTTAATAATATCCTTATGCCGTTGGGTAATGTATGAACCTGGTAATCGATCATGAGGCGCAAAGATAGTGTTTCACCGCTGATTAATCAGATTTCAGGATTTCGCGGATTGATAAAACAGAAGGATGATATTATGATTGTTACTTCATACCAGCTATAGTGGCCCATACGATTAGCCCTATCCATATAACCCCGATAATTAACGGCACCCAGATTTGCCTTGCACGGTAAAAAGTAGCATATCCTATATAGTTCCTCCAAAAAACATAATTAAGAATATATGCTGCAATTAATCCTCCCAGATATTGAAAAGAGCCACCTGAACCCGGGTTTGCCTTTGATACTAAATAGACTTGCAACGCGGTAAACACTATACCGAATAATATAGCTATAACAGCATTGTTCTTTTTTTCGGTTTTACTGATGTTCATCGCCATCATTATAGAACCAAATAAGCCCCCAAAGAAAAGCGCGAACAAGTAGATCGCCCGCCTCGAATACATCAATGGCGCGTCAGCGTCTTCAACAATAGTATTTTTATAATCGCTGTTAAATAAGCTCGGATTGCTGGTAACCATAACCGCATTGTTACGCTGCGCCTGTACATCTTCCGTAATAACCTTTAACTCCTCATCAGAGAATTCATGCTTGCGGAATTGCAGTTCAGTGACTGATGCCTCAACAGTTTCGGGCAGGTATTTTTGGCGGTTATCAATGCGTTCAAGAAGTTCTTCGTTGGTTCTGCCTGTGGCGAGAAAGCTAAATTTGGATTCCATTGTGATAATAAGTGCCTAAATGTAATAAATAAGCTACAAATAGCCCTAATGATTCCACCTGACCATTAATTCAATTGTTTATTTTGAAGGTATTGGGCATTCTCGTTATATTAGTCGCATGAAATTAGTAGACCTTGATTTTGAGCCTCTTATAACAGCCGACGCCATTGAGAAACGTGTGAAAGAGATTGGTATACAGCTCAATAAGGATTACAGCGACACCAAACCCGTGTTTGTAGGTGTACTAAACGGCAGCTTTTTATTTATAGCCGACCTGATAAAACAAATAGACATCCCCTGCGAAATAACCTTTACCAAACTGGCCTCCTACTACGGCGGTACCAAAAGCACCCTGAAGATCCGCGATGATATTGATTTCAGCGTTGACATTAAGGGCCGCGACGTATTGATCATTGAAGATATTGTTGATACCGGCAACACCGCCCATTACCTTATCGATAAGCTAAAAGCAAAAGGCCCTGCCTCCATAAAACTGTGCTCCCTGCTGCTAAAACCGGCATCCCTGCAAACCAAAATTGATGAGCTTAAATACGTAGGCTTTGAAATTGAGAACGACTTTGTAGTTGGTTATGGTTTGGATTATAAAGAAATGGGAAGGAATTTGAGGGATATTTATAAGAAGGTGTAAGGAGATTTCGGAATTGGGAGTTTCGATTTCGGATTTAATTATACGCTTTATACAACATTGCTTTTACACGCGTCATTGCGAGCGATAGCGTGGCAATCCCAAACTTTACAGGGCTAATAGAACAGCATCAACGATTTGCATAGTCGGGGATTGCTTCGTTCCTCGCAATGACGCTTGGTGAGTTACTGTGTGAGCAAAGCTATATTTCCACCCGCTGTTTGTGTCCTCACAAACAGCTACCTTAATTGCCCTATTTTAGCGGAAGTCTTGTGTGTTGGAATAAGTAGGGCAGACTTGTGCTTTCTGAGTACGTAGTCCCAAGTCAGCTATTGCACAATGCATTTCACTCACAAGACTTGAGCCATTGGTGTTCTATATTCTAAAATGGGACTTTCCTCCCGCTGTTTGTGTCCCCACAAACAGCATGCAAATTGCCTGTGAGGACACAGGCAATGGGGAGAATATATTACACCCCAACCGGTTCCACAATATCACTTAGCAATTCAATCGCTTCATCAATCCCAATAACACCTTCAATACTTAACCTCAGCGTATTTTTTACTTCTTTTAAATTTGTTCTGCGCGGGTTGGCTTGTACAAAGTTGAGCACCTGCCTGAATACCGGTGTTTCAAAGTATGGCGATTGCTGGTTGGTGATAAAGTAGCCGCGCAATACATTCTTTTTAAGCGAGATCTTCTCAAAACCGATGGCTTTGCCCAGCCATTGCAGGCGCATGGTGTTCAGCAAGTCGTTTACCTGGCGGGGAATAGGGCCAAACCTGTCGTGCAGTTGTTGCTGGAACGCTTCCAGGTCGAACTCGTTTTCCAGCTTGGCCATTTCTGAATAGAGGTTATAACGCTCCGACAAGCTGGTTACGTACTCGTTTGGTATTAGTATCTCTAAATCGGTATCTATCTGTGTAAAGGCGATAAACGGCCGTGGCTTATCTTCAGGGAAAACGCCTTTAAATTCATCTTCTTTTAGTTCCTGTATGGCTTCATCCAATATCTTGTGGTACATCTCAAAGCCAATTTCGGCTATGAAACCGCTTTGCTCGGCACCCAGCAGGTTACCGCTGCCACGGATATCCAAATCGCGCATAGCAACGTTGAAGCCGCTGCCCAGATCGGAGAACTCTTCAATAGCGCTCAGGCGCTTGCGGGCCTCGCTGGTGAGCGTTGATAACGGCGGACTCAGCAGATAGCAATATGCCTTTTTGTTGCTCCTGCCTACACGCCCACGCATCTGGTGCAAATCGCTCAGGCCAAACATGTGGGCATGGTTAATGATGATGGTATTGGCGTTCGGGATATCTAAACCAGCTTCAATAATGGTGGTAGCAACCAGCACATCATATTCGCCGTTCACAAATTTCAGCATCACATCTTCCAGGGCATCACCCTCCAGCTGACCGTGCGCTATACCCACACGAGCTTTAGGCACCAGCTTATGGATCATCCCGCCCAGTTGCGGCAGATCAGCTACCCGGTTATGGATAAAGAACACCTGGCCATCGCGGTTTATTTCAAACTCAACAGCTTCTTTTATCAGCTTATCATTAAACACATGCAGTTCGGTAACCACCGGCTGCCTGTTCGGCGGCGGGGTTGATATGATAGACAAATCCCTCGCGCCCATCAGCGAAAAATGTAAGGTACGCGGGATAGGTGTAGCAGTAAGCGTAAGTGTATCCACATTGGCGCGCATTTGTTTCAATTTTTCTTTGGTTGATACGCCGAACTTCTGTTCCTCATCAATGATCATCAAACCCAAGTCCTTAAATTTTACATCCTTACTTACCAAGCGATGTGTACCGATGATGATATCCACCTTGCCTTCTTTCAGCTTTTCTAAAGTATCCTTTATCTGCTTGCTCGATTTAAAGCGGTTCACATAATCAATATTGCAGGGGAAGCCTTTTAAACGCTCTGAGAACGTTTTAAAATGCTGGGCGGCCAAAATGGTAGTCGGCACTAAAATAGCCACTTGCTTGCTATCGGCAACAGCCTTAAAGGCGGCACGTATTGCCACTTCCGTTTTACCAAAGCCCACATCACCGCAAATCAGCCTGTCCATAGGGTGCGGCGATTCCATGTCCTTTTTAAAGTCGCTTGTGGCTTTTTCCTGATCGGGGGTATCTTCGTATAAAAACGATGCCTCCAGCTCAGTTTGCAAATAACTATCCGGCGAGAACGCATTACCCACTTGTGTTTTACGCACGGCGTAAAGCTTGATCAGGTCGCGGGCTATGTCTTTAACTTTTTTTTTTGTTGTTTTCTTCAGGCGTTCCCAGGTATCGGTCCCCAGCTTATTCATCTTCGGCACCGCGCCTTCTTTACCGCTGTATTTGGAGATGCGGTTAAGCGAGTTGATGTTCACATACAGCAGGTCATTATCAGCATACAACAAGCGGATCATTTCCTGCATCTTACCGTTAACCTCAATCTTTTCAAGGCCATTATACTTGCCTATGCCATGATCTATATGTGTAACGTAATCACCGGGTTTCAGCTCACGCAGTTCTTTTAGCGTGATGGCCTGCGAACGCTGATAGCCCTTTTTGAGTTTATATTTATAATAACGGTCGAAGATCTGATGATCGGTGTAGCAGGCCAACTTTTGTTCATGATCGATGAAACCTTCGCGTATGGATATGCTGATCGGCGTAAATTTCACGGTCTTGTCCAGGTCCTCCAAAATGGCGTAAAGCCTTTCCACCTGCCGGGCAGAATCGGTGAGGATAAAGTTCTCAATCTTTTCAGCCTCGTTATTCTTAAAGTTATGGATCAGCAGACTAAAGTCCTTATTGAACGATGGCTGCGGGCGCATATCAAAATTGATGGCGGCATCGGCCTGGTAAAAGAATTGTTTGCCAAATTCCACTACCGGGAAATCGCCCAATTGCGATGAAATGAGTTTTTCATCCGTAAAACCAAATTTAGGATCTATCCAATCCGGGTTCTGGTTCTTTTCATCTGCGGATAGCGCCTTCCATAACTGGGTGGCTTTTTTATAGCCGTCCTGTATAATATCTAAAGTAAACTGTACATCCTTTATCCAAACTTGCGTACCAGCATCCACATATTCCAGCAGGGATATGTTACTTTCCGTTAAAAATTTAGATTGTACGTTAGGAACAATGGTAATGCTCTTAACTTGCTCCACCGAAAGCTGGCTCTCGATCTCGAAGGTGCGGATAGATTCGATCAGGTCGCCAAAAAACTCAACCCTATAAGGCAGTTCATGCGAGAACGAGAAAATATCAACTATACCACCACGGACAGAGAACTGCCCCGGCTCGTACACAAAATCAACCCTGTCGAAATCATACTCTACCAAAAACTCATTGATAAAATCAATGCTGAGCTTATTGTTAACCGAAATCTCCAGCGTATTTTTTTCGAGCGATGCACGGTCTATTACCTTTTCGGCCAAAGCCTCGGGGTAGGTTACTATCAGCTGCCCAAATTCCGAGGAATGGTTAAGCTCATTCAATACTTCGGCACGCGCCAAAACATTGCTGCTATCGGGCTGGGTAAATTCAAATGCCTTGCGGTATGATGATGGGAAAAGTAAAACTTCTTTACCTGTAAGGTTCTCCAGGTCTGCCTGGAAATAGCCGGCTTCTTCGCGGTCGGGTAGTACAAACACCATGTGCTGGTGCTGCAAAAAATACAAAGCTACCGCCATGGCCGAATCACTTGATCCGACTAAACCACGAAGCTGAACTCTTGGATTTTTAGAGGCATTCAACGCTTGCGCCAAAGCCTTAATCCGTTCATCAGCCTTATACTTGTCTAATATATCACGGATGTTCAAAACGATGCGAAGATACGCAAAAAAGACATTTTAACTCTGCCCGCCGTAAATTCTAAATTAATTATAAAACAATATTGCAGGTTAATTACTTTTTAGTGATAATCAACGTATTAATTATATTGATTACATTTATTTAACCAATTACAATTAAGATGAAGAATGCATTTATAACAGGACTCGTTATCGGAGTATTAAGCGGCTTATGGTTGTTTGCCATGCACTTGTTGGGTTACGATTTGGCTAAAGACCAGGTTTCACCATTTGAATATGTTTCTGTAATTATACCCGTAGCGGGCCTTTATCTTGGGCTCAGAAGCTATCGTGCCCATGATTGTAACGGGCAGATGGGCTTTTTAGAAGCCCTGATACAATGTTTTAAAATACTGGTACTGGCGGGTGTAATAGCCATTTTTGCAGCTATACTATACATCAGTTATATTGATGCAGGCAACAATGTACGCGATTTCTCGGGCCGCATGTTTGCAGCGCTTTTAATTGGCTTGTTAACATCACTGGCAGTGTCGTTAATACTTACCACCAAATCAAATAAGGTTGATTAGGTTTTAAATATGATCTTTTTAATGGCAGCCTGGTTTATAACTGGGTTGCTGTTTTTGCCTTCTTACTTTTTGCCTTAAATAATTTATGGACATTCCCTGCGGGCCGGGCTTTGCATTCATACGCCTGCGGGCATTAGGCTCGTCTTGTGCTCAATCCCGAACGGGCCGGTATCCATTTCAATCCCTAATGCGGCACGCGCTCCGTTGACTCACCCCGACTACGCTTCGCTGGTCGACCCTCTCTGCGGCAAGCCGCAAAGAGGGTGCTTTTTTAATATTATATCTATTACTACCAACATATAACCCCGCTGGGGTTTAAGCTCATTGCTCCGTAGGTGCATAATATTGGTAGAAAATAAAGCATGAATAATAAGCGTGCCGTAGGTACGCAATGTTCTTTACCCTCTTTGCGCCGTAGGCGAAGAGAGGGTCGACCAGCGAAGCGTAGTCGGGGTGAGTCGGCGAAGCGCGTCGAAGTTCCGCGTTAGATAGCGGATATCGGCCTTGTGTTTAATGCCTGCAGGCGTGTGAGCGTATAGCACGGGCCAAAAGTAACGCCCACCATTTGACACTCATTCATTTGTAGCGATGGGTTTAAACCCATCGCTATGTTGTAAGCACCTGCGAATCCTTCTGTAACAAATCCCCCGGTTTCGCCGTCTTAAACCTATAGCTTACCGATGTATTTAAAATGCCTGCCAGTTTTGCATTGGCAAACATTTAATTCTATATTAGTTTTACTTCACAATTAATCAAACACTTAAATCACTCATACAATGGATCCGTTTCAAAATCCTTACATGTCATTATCAGGTATGTCGCCCGAGGAAATTGGCTTTTTACAGCAAGCCACTGCTACACTTACCGAAACTCAACAAAAATATTTCTTTATGACCTATGCTGGCAGGCGTAAAAGTCCGCAGGATATACTGTTATTTACCCTTATCGGCTTCTTTGGCGTAGCAGGCATACAACGTTTTGTTATCGGGCAAAACGGCATGGGCATATTATATCTATTAACCTGCGGCTTTTGCTGGGTAGGCACAGTTATCGATCTGATCAACCACCGCTCATTAGCTTTGGAATATAACAAACAGGTAGCTTACGAAAGCTTTCATGTAGCTAAAATGGGGAATTAAGCAGAAAGTGTTGATTTAAAATTTCTATCGATTGATTATTTAAACATCAAAAATCTTGACCTGTTTAATAATGTCCTCTTAAGGAATATATTTTAGTATGATCATCCAGGAACTGGTAAATAATTCTATGTTCCTGGTTAATTCTTCTTGACCATAAACCGGAGAGATTATGCTCTAGTGCTTCAGGTTTGCCGACCCCATTAAAAGGATCTTCTTCTATGGCAACGATTAATTGCTGAATCTTTTTCTGTATGGCCTTATTGCCAGATCTTTTCCAATATTCTATATCTTTCTGCGCTTCTTCAGAATAGATTATTTCCATAGATCAGCCGTTTTTATAGCCTTAACTTTTCCGGCTTTAAAATCTTCATTGCTCCGATTAATCTTTTCTACAAATTCAGTATCGTATGGCGACTTCTCTTCTTCAAAACGTATTTTCAACGCTTTCATAAAAGCTTTTAAAGCAGCCAATTTTTCTTTGTTGTCAGGATGTGCAATTAATGTTCCCATAATTCAAATTTACAATTTTATTTTTTCACTTTTATTCTCGATTTTAATAGCTTAGCTAAGTACATATGAAACTATCGCTACTTACCGATTACCTTGAAAGCCTGGCCCCACTTGCTTACCAGGAAGATTACGACAACGCGGGCCTTATTGTAGGCAAACCCGATCAGGAAGTTTTCCAGGCCCTCATATCGCTTGATTGTACCGAAGCGGTGGTTGATGAAGCCATTGCCAACAATTGTCAGGTAATTATCTCACATCACCCTATAGTTTTCCGTGGGTTAAAGAAATTTAACGGTAAAACTTATGTGGAACGTGTGGTTGAAAAAGCAATCCGCCATAACGTGGCCCTGTATGCTATACATACCAACCTTGATAATGTGCTGATGGGGGTAAACGCCCGCATTTGCGAAACTTTGGGATTGGTAAATACACGCATACTGGCCCCCAAACCACACCTGCTAAAAAAACTGGTTACCTATGTACCCGTTGCACAGGCCGAGCAGGTTAGGAACGCATTGTTCCATGCCGGGGCGGGTAATATTGGCAATTACAGCGAGGCCAGTTTTAACGCCGAAGGTACAGGCACATTTAAAGGCAATGAATATGCCGACCCCTATGTTGGCGAACCCGGTATACGCCATACAGAAAATGAGATCAGGATAGAGGTGATCTATCCCGCAAATCTGGAAAGCAAAATACTAATGGCGCTGGTGTTAGCGCACCCCTATGAGGAAGTTGCTTACGACCTGTATAACTTAACGAACCCCAACCAGCAGGTAGGCTCGGGCATGATAGGCGAGCTGGAATTTCCTTTAAATGAGGAGTTTTATTTGGGTGTGATCAAGGAAAAAATGAAGGCCCATGTAATACGTCATACCGCTTTAACCGGCAGGCACATTAAAAAAGTGGCGGTTTGTGGTGGCGCAGGCGGTTTTTTATTGAAGCAGGCCATAGCTGCCGGAGCTGATGTTTTTATTACTGCCGATTACAAATACCACGAGTTTTTTGATGCCGAAGGCAAGATATTGATAGCCGACATAGGCCACTATGAAAGTGAACAATTTACGCAACAATTTTTGTATGAAATAATTAGAAAAAAATTTGCTACCTTTGCCGTCCGTTTAACAGAGATAAATACAAACCCCGTCAAATACTATATTTAATGGAACAAACCGTAGAACAAAAGCTTAAAGCTTTATACGAGCTACAAACTATCCACACCAAAATTGATAAGATTCGCCAGGTAAGAGGTGAACTACCTATGGAAGTTGCCGATTTAGAGGATGATGTTGCAGGCCTTGAAACCCGCATACAGAAGATAAAAGGTGAGCTGGATGATTTGGAAGATGATATAGTTACCCGTAAAAACCTGATAAAGGAAGCACAGTCGAACATTAAAAAATATGAGACGCAGCTTAACGAGGTAAAAAACAACCGTGAGTATGATGCTATTTCAAAAGAAATTGAAATTCAGGGTTTAGATATACAAGTGAGTGAGAAAAAGATAAGGGAGTTTGGCTTTGAAATAGTAACCAAAACACAGGTTTACGAAAAAGCTCTTGCTGATTTTGAAGCACGTAAAAACGACCTGAACGCAAAGAAAGATGAGTTAGGCACCATCACTGCTGAAACAGAGAAGGATGAAACCGAACTGAATGCACAGGCTGAAAAAGCTACTGTAAATATTGAAGAGCGTTTACTAATTGCTTACAACCGTTTACGCGGCAACGCTAAAAATGGCTTAGCGGTAGTTACTATCCAACGTGATTCATGTGCTGGTTGCTTTAACCAGATCCCACCTCAGCGCCAGTCGGATATCCGCCAACGCAAAAAGATCATCGTTTGCGAGCATTGCGGTCGTATCCTGGTTGATGAGCAAATGGCTCTGGAAGCAGAAACAGTTTAAATCTCCTATCCCTAAAGGAAATTAAATATAGAATTTAAAAGGCGCTCATTGAGCGCCTTTTTTGTTTAGCATCATTAAAGCAAAAGCGTAACTTGGTAGTGATAACAAACGTTAGCTGCCTTATGCGTTACAAATATTATATCCCCATGCTCCTTCTGGCCTTAACAGGCTGTATAAGCAAGAATAAGGAAAAAGATAAAGTTGATACTACCACAGTATCCATACACAAGGTTTGGGTATTTAAGGCTATTAAATCAGCAGATTCTCTTTCCAAAAATTCAGGCTCCGCCTGGATCGGCAACAATGTTTTAGATCTTACCAATAACGATACCTTACGGTTCAGCTACAAGATCAATAAAAACCCGCCTACCAACTATTTATATAAAATAGCAAATGACACGTTGTTTATAGGCAATAAGATGGCCTATAAAATATTAAAGATAACGGATAGCGAGCTCGACCTGGTTAGTTCTTTCAAGTCCGACAGCGGCGTAAAAAGCACAAACAACTCCTTTATTATAATTTATGGATTGAAAAAGAAATGAAAGACAGGCTCTGCTATTTCATTCTCATTGTTTTAACCATTATTGTTGGGTTACTCTCCAGGTATTATGCCGCAGTACCCTTATTTATTGGCGATGTATTGTGGGCGCTGATGGTTTACTTTATCATGCGCTTTTTGTTTATTAAAGCCCAAACAAACAGGATAGTTATTTATAGTATGTCTTTTTGCTACGCGATTGAATTTAGCCAATTATACAAAGCACCATGGATTGACAAGCTGCGGCATACACTTTTTGGAAGGCTGGTGTTAGGCGATACTTTTTTGTGGGGAGATTTGCTATCTTATACAGTTGGTATAGCCATTGGAGTGCTTATCAGCTTATTCATAAATAAAAAAGCCAGGCTTCGGGAATTAAAAACTCCTTAAGCCTGGCTTTTAAATATATTTTAAATCCTTACAATGAATCAGTTGACCATAACTGGCCCTGAGGCAAACGGTGCTCAGGATTTGCGGTAAATGGCGAGTTTCGGGTGAATATACCCATGATGCATAAAAGACCACCTAATATAACCTGTGGTAAAAACACACCTTCAACAGGCCCGAATACGCCGTTAGAATCATATGCAAAACCAAATACAAATGGTGATGTCAGCAGGAATGAACCAATGATCACATCCAGGAAGAAGTGCATTTCCAATGGAAATACCTTTATAAAGCCATGTGAATTATTACTGAATACAGCCATTATAAATTGCAGCCAGCCAAAAAATATAGGTAAAAGCAACGAGCAGCCACCAATATGTGAGAAACCGAACAACCATGGCGAAGTCATAATTGTAAAGCTTAACAGGTAGTTCATTACCCCGTAAAATGATGTTGAAATGAATGGTTTCATTTTTATATAAATTTTGTATCCGTAATTATGCCGCTAAATTAATAATTTATACCGGGTGTTTGTTTTCAATTTTAATTTTTTATCGAAAAAAGTTACTCAAATAGCGCACTATTCGTGTTTGCCATTCAATTAGTCTACCTTTATTAATACCACCAGTTTAAATCATGTGTTTAAACTACCGGAAAACATCACCATGAGTAAAGACAGGCAAACCGTAAAAGAGAAAAAGAAGCTTCCGAATACTGCAGGTAAAAAAGCGCCATCCGATTACCAATCAGGCAAAGGCGATGTGGTAAAGCCAATTATGGAAGCTGCAAAAAAGAAAAAATGATCAATCTTTTTTGGTAGCTATAACTGCGCCTTTGGCCTTGGCCCTTTTACAATTTTTGAGGCAATAAATGCGAATAAGCCTTGGAACAAGCCGAAAATAGCCCCAAATATCGGGCTTAATATCAGCATGAGTAATCTGGGATGAGTTTGCAGCATGTGCATATTGTCGCCCATTTTAGCCATATCGGGGTGGTGCAGCACATAGCTATTATAAAAAGCCACATGAGCAATGGTTATCCATACACTATTGAATATGCTTACCAAAAAACCATGTAAAAAATATTTGCGGGTGCATATTCTGGCAATAACTATTGAACAAAAGATAAAGATAACCAGCCAAAAGATGAACTCATATTTTTCGGGGATCAATGATATGGTACCGAATGCCATTATCAGCCCAAAGAGCGATAATTGAAAGATGAGTTTCCAGTTCATGATAATTGGTTTTGTTATATAAATGTATACATATTTACATAAACAAATAGCAGCCAATTAAATACAAAAAAGCCGCTCAACAAGGTATCCGTTGGCGGCTTTAATTAACTATTAACGTTTAGGTTTATTTCTTCTTTTTTAAAGTGATAACTATAACGCCATCTTTACCCTCCTTGCCATAAAGTGCATCAGCAGGTTTACCTTTTATCACGTTTATACTTTCAATATCAGCAGGATTTATCGCCTTAAGGTCATCCTGTTTTGCCTTTTTTCCATCAATAACATAAAGCGGTTCTGCAGTCATGCCTGTTAGCATTAAGGTAACCGGCCTTTTATTATTACTGGTATCAGTTTTTGGTGCACCTACAACAATAACATTACTAATTTGACCCGTTGTTTTCACATTATCGTCGTCACCTGCCAATGTAAATGATACTGGCACAGTATATTGCACACGTACCTTTTTGCCATTCTGTGTGCCCGGATTCCAATTTGGCGACAAACTTATGGCTCTAATGGATTCATTAATTATAGTTTGACTAGGTCCTCTTAAGCCTTTTATATTGCTTAAACTGCCATCTTCCTCAACAATAAAGGTTATTAATGCTTTGCCCTGTACCTTAGCCTCCCTATCTACAGCGGGATAACGTATTGTTCTGCTTAGAAAATCATAAAAAGCGGTTAATCCACCGGGGAATTCTGGCTCATGTTCTACAGCGGTAAATACCATATTTTTATCTGCAGATACAGTATCAGCCTGTGCAATTACCTTAACCCTTGCTATTTTAATTTCTTTGGCAACCGCGCTATCAATCTTTTTATTGGCCGATGCTACTTTTTGGTCAACTGTTAGTGAATCGGCCGGCTTAATATTTACTGTTGCTATATGGGTTAACATTGCCGAATCAGCACTTATTTCAAAAACCTTTTTTGCTATTTTATTAACCCGTGTAATGGCCCCACTGTTGTTTACTGTTGCCGATGATAATATCAGCATCAAAATAAATAATGGTGCCGAAAGGCCGTATTTAATGAGCGCTGCGCGCTGCGATTTGTTTTTTTGTAACATGATAATACGTTGTTTAAGTAAGCTGCTATTGAAAAAACTATTCACCAAATGATGCGATGGTGCGTTAAAGGTTTGGGTTAACAGCATTAAAGCATAATCGGCTTTATTGGTGCCAGCCTTAAGAGCATGACTATCGGCAATAAACTCGTGTATGTGTTTTACAGCATAACGATAAAAGTACACCACCGGGTTAAACCAGTTAATGATCATAACCGCCTCAATTATCAACACATCGGCAGAGTGCCATTGTTTGGCGTGTACCTGCTCATGCGCCGCGATGATCTGGTTGCCTTCGGTTTGCTTATCCATCCTTATTTTTTTAAAGAACGAATAGGCTGCCGCTTGTTCCGGTTGGTTGATGATTTTTTTTATGGAGATCAGCTGCCATACGAGCCTTGCTACTAAAAAAAATACTCCCGTAAGGTATAATGCTGTAAGCAATTGGCCAAGAGTAAAAGGCGCATCAGCAATGGGTTTAACCTGGTATATAATTACAGCAGCACTGCCATAAATACTATAATGCACCGTTTGAGTTATAAACAGGTTCTTCACCCAGTCGGCTTGTATAACCGGTATAAAAAACGACAACAGCGCCGCGCTTACCAGGTAAACCCTGTTAAGTTGAAAAAACGTCTCCTTGCGCAGCAACAAAGCATAAAACCCGAAAAATAGTACCAGGTAAACATTTACCAGTAATAAATATTGCCACCAGTTCATAGTTATTGATTTTTAAGTTTTTCAATCAGTTTCATAATCTCATCGGCCTCTTTCAGATCTATCTTCTCCTTCTTTACAAAGTAGGAGAACATGTGCTTAACCGAATTATCAAAGTAGCCAGTCATCAGCTTATCGGTAGCGAAATTCTGGTATTCTTCCTTGCTGATCAGCGGATGGTATTCATGGCTTTTACCAAACGCTGTATGGCCAACAAAGCCTTTGGTTTCCAATATCCGGATAATGGTAGATACCGTGTTATAAGCCGGCTTGGGCTCAGGCAATTGTTCTATTACATCTTTTACAAAGCCTTTTTGCAGTTGCCATAATACCTGCATTAGTTGCTCTTCTGCTCGCGTTAATTCTTTAATTTCCATATCTCGTAGGGGCTAATATCAAACTTAAACTAAGGTATTAGTTATGTTTGACATTTCCAAACTAAATATTTAGTTATTTTTAATTATAAACTTTTATGGCTTACTTTAGTTAATCAATTCAACCTATAAATAGTAAATGCATATAACTTTTCATGGCGCTGCACGTAACGTTACCGGCAGTAAACATTTGGTTCAATTAAATGATGGCACATCAGTTCTGCTCGATTGCGGCATGTTCCAGGGCATGGGCGAGCAAACTGATGATCTGAATGAACATTTCGGCTTCAACCCTAAAAAGGTTGATTACATGATCCTGTCGCACGCGCATATTGATCATTGCGGATTGATACCCCGCCTGGTTGCCGAGGGCTTTGAAGGGCAGATCTATTGTACATCAGCCACAATGGACCTAACGCGGATATTGTTGCTCGATTCCGCCAAAATACAAATGCAGGATATTGAATACAGCAATAAGCACCGGGTACAAAAAGGCCTGCCATTATTGGAAGCTTTATATAACGAGGACCAGGTAATGGATGCCATGCGACTGTTTAAAATTGTTGAATACCATGAGGAGTTTGAGATAACCCCGCGTATCAAATTTCAGTTTACCGATGCCGGGCATATTTTAGGCAGTGCGGCTGTGCACCTGTCTGTTCTTGAAGATGGTAAATACACCAATATAACTTTCAGCGGCGATGTGGGGCGCTATGGCGATCTGTTGTTGAAAAACCCGCAAACCTTCCCCCAGGCTGATTATATTTTGCTGGAATCAACATATGGTGATTCTCTGCACAAACAACTGGAGCCTATTGCTGATGCTTTGCTGGAGATAATTAAACAAACCTGCCTTATAAAAAATGGCAAGGTAATTATCCCGGCATTTAGCGTTGGGCGTACACAGGAACTGCTGTATGCTTTAAACTCGCTTGAACTGAAAGGCATTTTACCCGATGTGCCTTATTATGTTGATAGTCCGCTTTCAGAAAAAGCCACCGAGGTTTTAATGAACCACCCCGAAGTATATAATAAAAATGTGAACGATGTTTTAAAGGTTGATGCAAATCCATTTGCTTTTAAAGGCTTGCGTTTTATACAATCAACCGAGGAATCAATCGCCCTAAACAGCGATCCGAGGCCGTGCGTGATCATCTCCTCATCGGGAATGGCCGAGGCCGGTAGGGTAAAGCATCATATCAAAAACAATATCGGCAATCAAAAAAATACTATTTTAATGGTAGGCTATTGTGAGCCGAATTCATTGGGCGGGCGTTTGCTGCATGGCGACCATGAGGTGCATATTTTTGGTGAGCTATATGAAGTGAAAGCAGAGGTGCGCTCCATAAAATCAATGAGCGCGCATGGCGATTATGAAGATCTGCTGCATTTTCTGAGTTGCCAGGATCCGGCAAAAGTTAAACAACTCTTTTTAGTACATGGCGAATATGAGGTACAACAACATTTTAGTAAAACACTAAATGAAAAAGGATTTATGCATGTGGAGATACCTTACCAGCACCAGCGTATCGAGCTGAATTAAACATTGCAATAAATGTGGAAATATTTCTTTTATTTATAGAAAATTTTCTATATTTGGATATAAAGAAGAAAGTTATGGCAGCTAAACAGAAACCCATCACGGCAAAAGCTAAAAAAAATACCCCTTATGTAGTTGAACAAGCTGCCAATTTATTAGCAGAGCCCGAGGTTTTTTATAGCTACAGGCCTGCTTATGTTGATGATATCAGCTTATTAACCCGTTCAAAAAAAGGGTTAAACGCAAAAGCCGCTTTAGATTTTCTTTTATTATCAGGCTTTACGCAGGATGAGTTTCAGGAAACGTTTAAAACTACTGTTAAAACCATACAAAACCATGTTACCCGTGAGCTAACGCTTGATGCCGCTTTAAGCGAAAAACTGCTTAAATCATTCGCGTTATTTGATAAGGGCGTTGAGATATTCGGTACAGCTAATGCCTTTCATCAATGGCTTAATACACCTGCCTACGGCCTGGGCAAACAATTGCCATTTGATTTAATGGATACCATAACCGGCATACAATTAATAACAGAAGAGCTTACCCGCATTGAGTTCGGCGATCTGGCTTAACCATGTTAGTATTCAGGATTGTACTTGCCAAATATGCTGGTAAGCTAATAGCATCGGGAAGAGCCGCGCGCTGGAACCCTAATGAGGTGGAAATGATCTACACTGCTTCGTCGCGCTCATTGGCCTGCCTTGAAAATATGGTGCACCGCAACCAGGTAGGGCTAAGCCAGCTGTTCAGTATTTTAACTATTGAATGCCCGGATCATATCAAAATAAAAACCATTTCTCTGGATGACCTCCCCGCAAACTGGGCCGACTTTGGCCAAATGATAAAAACCCAAAGTATTGGCGAGAAATGGATAAAAGAAAATGAAACGGCCATCCTGCAGGTGCCATCATCTATAGTAAACGAAGAAGTTAATTACCTGATCAATCCTAATCATCCGGATTTTTCATCTATCAAACTGATAAAAACACAGCCTTTTGTGTTTGATGATCGGATAAAGCAATGAACTTATTAGCTTATTGTGAACACTTGTCCTTTATTGAACGCATTCGTAAACATTAGAAATTCACATCAAAAAATCTTTTTTATTGAATTTTAAGTAACAAACTTTCATAATAGAATAATTTAATAGCTTTTTGGAATAGCGCTTGTATTTAAATCAGTAATTACAACAAAGTATCAATTTCAAAAATCTACCAAAATGGCAACTAAAACAACAACAGCTAAATCAGCTGCAACACGCACACCTAAAGAGGAAAACGCGTTAAAAGAATTATTTATTGATGAATTAAAAGACATTTATTGGGCAGAACAACACTTAGTTAAGGCTTTACCCAAAATGGCAAAAGGTGCCACATCTGACGAGCTGAAACAAGCCATCAATGACCATTTGGAGCAAACTAAAAATCATGTTTCCCGATTGGAAAGCGCGTTTGAATCAATCGGCGAAAAAGCCAAAGCAGTAAAATGCGAAGCTATGGCTGGTTTATTAAAGGAAGCTGATGAATTATTGGAAGAAACCGATAAAGGCACCGAAGTAAGAGATGTGGCTATCATATCAGCATCGCAAAAAGTTGAGCATTATGAGATCGCCTCATACGGTACTTTAAAAACTTTAGCCGGCGTATTAGGATTTACCGAAGCGCAAAAACTGCTTGATGAAACCTTGCAGGAAGAAAAAGCAGCTGATTCATTACTTACAGAAGTAGCGGAAAATTATGTGAATGAAGCTGCCGCAGCTGAATAGTTTTAAATAATAAATATGTTAAAAAAAGCGCCATTGAAATTGAACAATGGCGCTTTTTTTATTAGAGATAAGGCTTTTTTGAAGTATATTTGAGTATGAGTACATTTCGGTTAGATAGAACCGCTTTTAAAGCGCAAACCGCCGAAGAAGCTTCGGATCACGCAACTTATTACAGATCGCTTACCTGGCAAGAACGACTGCGAATAGCTAATTATTTAAATAGTGTTGCTTATAATTATCCTGAAAATCAACCGCCAAAGCTAGATAAAACTGCTTTCAGCGTAAGAGATCGCAAATAAGATGGGCAATATTTTCAATGAAGATTTCAGAGAATTTATACAGCATCTTAATCTTTCAAAAGTTAGGTATATTTTAGTAGGTGGGTATTCTGTAATCCTTCATGGTTATTCCAGAACAACTGGAGACATGGATATCTGGGTTGATAAAACATTAGATAATTACAGAAGAATAAAGCGTGCATTTCTTAGTTTTGGTATGCCTATGTTCGACATGACAGAACAAAACTTTTTAAACCATCCTGATTGGGAAGTTTTTACCTTTGGTCGCCCTCCTTCGTCAATTGATATTATGATCAAAGTTAAAGGCATGGATTTTAATGAATGTTATAATAATGCTGTATTTTTTGAAGAAGATGGCTTACAAATAAGAACTATACATTTAAACAATCTGATAAGCGCAAAAAAAGCTTCAGGACGTTCAAAAGATATTAACGATTTAGAAAATTTAATCCCCTAAATATATGCTCAAATCAGCCGTTCCAGTTTTAGCTTCATTAAATGAACAGGAAACTATAACTTTCTACACTAAAAAATTAGGTTTCACTTTCTATTCCAACTGGGAAGGCTACCTGATTTTTGGCCGTGATAAAATTATCCTGCATTTGTGGCCTTGCAAAGATCCCGAGATACCTAAAACTACCGGTTGCTATATTAATGTAACTGATGTTGATAAGCTATATACCGAATTCGAGCCGCTTGGTGTAGTGCACCCCAATGGTAAACTACAGGAGATGCCCTGGAAAATGAAACAGTTCAGCATACTGGATAACAACGGTAATATTATCCACTTTGGCGAAGAGATAAACGACTAGTTTATCAGCAACTTATAACCTCGACCATGTACATTGATGATCTCCACATTGGGATCATCTCTAAGGTACTTGCGGATTTTGCTCAGAAAAACATCCATACTACGGCCATTAAAGTAGTTATCATCGTGCCATATATTCAACAGTGCTTCTTCGCGGGTGAGCACTTCATTTTTACGCAGGCATAGCAGGCGTAAAAGTTCAGCTTCTTTGGTTGATAATTTTTGGTGCGCCGCGCCAATAGTGATGATTTGGTTGGTATAATCAAACTCGTATTGTCCTATTTTAAACTGCGATTGCTTTTCTTCTTCTTTTTTATCAGAGCTTTCGGTGCGTTTTAGTAAAGCATTTATCCGCAGCAATAACTCTTCAATCCTGAAGGGCTTGGTAATATAATCATCGCCACCCAGGTTAAAGGCCTGCATTTTATCTTCTATCATACCTTTAGCCGTAGCAAAAATTATAGGCACATAGCTGTTTATCTTTCTTATCTCTTTCCCTAATGTAAATCCATCCTTTTTAGGCATCATTACATCAAGTATCAGCAGGTCATAGGTATGTTTGGTAAAAGCGCGTAATCCTTCTTCCCCATCCTTGCATAAAACAACATCAAATTTCCCTTTTAACTGCAGGTAATCCTGTAGCAGTAAACCAAGGTTCGGATCATCTTCAACCAGTAATATTTTTTTCATGTGTATGTTTAATCCGAAAGTCGGTAAGACCGAAAGTCCGGAAGATTTTTTTATAATTGTGATGCACCCAACCTTCTTTCGGACTTTCCGACTTCCGGTCTTTCGGACTTATATTATGCTAATGGGAACCTCAACTCAAAATCAGAGCCTTTATCTTTTTCAGAACGTACGCTAATAACACCGTTCAATCTCTTTACTATCGTATTTACATAGCTTAGCCCCAAGCCAAAGCCCTTAACATCATGTAAATTACCGGTAGGTATGCGATAAAACTGTTCAAATATTTTTGTTTGCTGATCGCGGCTCATGCCTATGCCCTTATCAGCTACTTTAATAACAATCTGATCAGCTTTATCAGCCGTGCTGATGGTAATTTCAGGTGTGCCGGTGCTATATTTTATAGCGTTATCAATCAAATTATATATCAGGTTGGAGAAGTGAAGTTCATCAGCCAGCACAATCGCGTTTATGGCATCCAGGTTCATAGATAATTTCACATCATGCTTTTGCAGTTTAAGCTGCATGCTATCAATCACAATAGAGATCATCTCATTAACATCAAGCGGCTTTTTATCCAGCTTAAAGTCGTTCTTCTCGATACGGGCAACATTTAGTACACGCTCTATATGGCTGCCAAGGCGGGCATTTTCCTCATAAATTATATTGGCCAGCCGTGATACGCGGCTGGCATCCGCCACTATCTCATGGTCTTTTAAAGCCTCGCTGGCTATCATTATGGTTGATACCGGAGTTTTAAACTCGTGGGTCATGTTATTAATGAAATCGGTTTTCATTTCAGACACCTTCTTTTGCCTGATGATGGAGAAGATGGTATAGCCAAAGCAAAATATCAGCACAAAAAGTAAACCGCCTGTTGTTGCCATACTGGCCGTCATTTTGGTTAATATTAAGCTGTTTTTTTGCGGGAATGCCAGCTTGATCTTACCCGGGTCGCGGATCACATCCTTGGCGAATATGGATGTTTGATAGGTATCAGCAGGCGTAAATACCGGCTTGGCACCGGTAGTATCCATCGCCTTTGAAAATATGAGCGAATCATTATTAGCGGTTAATATCTCCACGCTAAAAGGAAGGTTAATACCCTGGTTATGCAGCTCAAAACGTAATAATGAATCAATCCAGATGGCATTTATACGGCGGCGCAGCGGTTGACCTAAATTTTGATATTCCTCTGCCAGGTTTGCAATTACCGCTGTTTGCCCATGCCCTTGCTTAAGATTTTGTAATGAATCTGCCTCAAGCATTTTTTGCACCAGCTTAAATTGTTTTTCCCTTTGCTTACGATCTTGATTCTGTTGCCATAAGGGGTTTATCTGTGGTACAGATATTACCTGGTTACCAAACTGCGGGTCGGTGTAGCGTACGAGTAGGGTATCATATTTGTGTAGTTTTTGCGGCTTCTTTTCATTTACAACAGAAATCACCTTATCGCTGCGTAATATTACCGGGACAATACGCCCATGCACCTCGCCAAACTCATCGGTATATTCATCAATACGCAGCTGAAATTTTAAGCCATTTTGGATAAGCCCTTCCAATTCATTATTAGCCATCATGCGCTTCAGGCTGTCACGAAGTAAGGCTATCCGGCGTTCGCGGTTGGTTAAGTGTTTTTTGGACTTTTTATAGATCGGGAAACTGGGGCTCTCCAAATTAGCGGCTACATTTTTTGATGCAGCGTAATTTAATTGTGCCTGCATGTGGTTTTGCGCCTTTTCATTCAAGAAATTAATGGCATCCTGCTTATCAACCTTGGCCACAACATTACTAAGCGCCTCGCTAACAGAGCGATCGAAGAGTTTCGATTGCATATCATAAGATTGCCACAGGAAGTATAACTGCATAGCAATTACCCCCGTTAAGGCAAAACTCATTAGCCCGATAATTATACCGATACTCCGCTTTTTCATGTATTAAAGCAAAAATATTTTAAATAAACAGAGAACTCGCCCTTTTAACAAATTTTAACACAATATTAGCTATTATAACGTTGTTGTTACATGTTGGCATATAACTGTTTGCTAACTTTGAATTTATAAAATTAAATACCCCATGAAAAAGTTAATTATAAAACCTGGTTTTGAATTTATTTTCACGCTGAGCTTAATGGCTGTTTTAGGCTTGCCGCCTTTAGTATTTGGACAAACTACCAAAGATAAAGAGATCACCATAATTAATGGCGATACTACGGTAAACGGTAGGAATATTAAAGAACTATCAGGCAAAGAAAAACAAGATGCCCTGAAAGATATAAGCCAGATAGCTACCATAAAAAGTGCTCCCGGCCAGTCGCCTTTGGTAGCTACGCCTGTGATAACTAATGGCCCCCGTCATAAAACCATGGTAATGAAATTCCGCTTTAAAGATTCAACCTCTGGCAAAGTGAACCGGGATGAATGGCGCTCTAAAAGAGGAAATGAAGACCCAATGATGGATTTCAGCCGCAAAAACACACAGGACTTTAATTATATAACAACCGACAATAACGGTGTAAGCACACACGTAAGCTACCGTGTAACCGAGCCAAGCGGCCCGCTAAACGATATGGCCAGCACTCCTGAAAAAGCACAATTAGATAAACTGGATGTAACAGATTTGAACATTGTACCTCAATTTTCAGCTGGTACAACTGTTATTATGTTTAATCTGCCAGCAAAAACCATAGCCGAAGTAATGCTTAAGGATAGCAAAGGAAATGTGATCTGGAGCGACAAAACATTGAAAGGCAGCTTCACCAAAACCTTCCCACTTGGGCTTAATGGCATTTATTACCTGCGCATAAAACAAGGCGACAAATTAGCCGTAAAGAAGATATATAAGGACCAGATGTAAAATACTTGGCGTTTTTTAACAACAAAAATAGCGATGGGTTTCAAACCCATCGCTATTTTTGTTAGCGGCAATCTGTAGTTAATTAAAACGGCAGATCATCGTCCTCTGGTGCTGAACTGATATCAGCAGGAGGTGCATATGCAGGAGCAGGTGCGCTGTTAGCGCCTGCCAATACGTTAACTTTCCATAATTGCATAGAGTTGAAATAGCTCTTTTTGCCTGCTTTGTCGGTCCATGGGCGGCCTTTTAGGTTGAAGAACACTTCAACATCATCGCCTACCTTAACACTATCCAACAAATTGCAACGATCCTGTATCGCCTCGAACTTTAAATATTCGGGATATTGAGGGTTTTCAATATATTCAAGTATCAGTTCTCTCTTCTTAAGTGAGTCCGTAACCTGTACGGTTGGAGCCACTTCATGTACCTTACCTTTAATTTCCATAGCTTTAAAAAGTATTAAAATGTAAAGTTAATGGTATGAAATTAAAATGGGGGATATTTAATTCATAAATTCGCAAAAATATCATGCAAGTTTTCCACACCGAAAGTAAAATAATCATAACCTGTAACAAAAGGCTGTCTCCCTATCTTCAACAAGAAGTTGAAGCCCTTGGGTTTACGCCCGACCGCGTTTTTCAAACCGGCATAGAGCTTACAGGTACCGTTGACGATTGTATCGCCCTAAATCTTAATCTTCGCTGTGCCAGCCAGGTACTTTATTTATTAAAGAGCTTTAAGGCGGCAGATCCCAAAGAATTATATGACAACCTGGTTGAGATAGAATGGGAAAAACTGATCGATTTTTCAGGCTATTTTTCCGTTACCTCAAATGTTAACAACGAGCACATACTTACACCGCTTTTTGCCAATGTTAAGGTAAAGGATGCCATTGCCGACAGGATCAAATCCATAAAAGGCCTTCGGCCAAACTCAGGCGCCGACGGTAACAAGACCGTTGTACACTTGTATTGGCAGGATGATAAGGCCGAAATATTTCTGGATACATCGGGCGAAACGCTTGCGAAACACAGCTACCGGAAAATACCGGGCAAGGCCCCAATGCTGGAGGCTTTAGCCGCATCAACCATTATTGCTACCAATTGGGATAAGAATAGTACGTTCATTAACCCGATGTGCGGTTCTGGCACGCTGGCTATTGAGGCTGCTTTACTGGCAACCGATAAACACCCGGGGCTTTTCAGGATGAATTATGGCTTTATGCACATAATGGGTTATGATGAGCAAGTGTTTTTTGTTGAGCGCCGCAAATTAAAGGATAAGGCTAAAAAGGATATCACGTTCAAAATTTTTGCTACAGATATCTCTGAAGATGCGGTTGACATCGCCCAAAAGAACGCGAGAACCGCAGGTGTAGAACATTTGATCGAATTTAGCGTTTGTGATTTTGCAGATACGCCTGTACCGGCTGAACCCGGCATAGTAATGTTTAACCCTGAATATGGCGAGCGCCTGGGCGTGCATACCAAACTGGAGATAACTTACAAGCGTATAGGCGACTTTTTGAAACAGAAATGCCTGGGATACCGTGGCTATGTGTTCACCGGCAACCCTGATCTGGCTAAGAAAATAGGTTTAAAAGCCGCGCGCCGGATTGAGTTTTATAATGGCAAGCTGGATTGCCGTTTATTTGAATATGAACTGTACGAGGGCACCAAAAGAGCGCCCCTGGAATAAAAAGACACTGAATGAAAAAGATACTATTAGTAATAACTGTTCTGTTTATAACCGTTTGCTGTAAAGCGCAAGAAACCATTCCTTTCCCTTTTCAAGGTGGTGTTACTGTGATGAACAGGTTTTTTAAGGATAGTGTACAGGTTACCAACGATATTATCCAAAAGAAAGCTTCAGGCGTAGTTATCTTTAAATTTACTGCCGATTTGAGCGGGGTGATCAAGAAGATCATTATTTACTATGCTGATGATTACAGCTTAACGCCACCGCTTATTGAAGCGCTAAAAAAATCGAACCATAAATGGGTGATCCCGGATCATGAAAAACTGCATGATTTTATTATCCAGTTCTCTATCAACTTTAATCCGCCTGCTAATGATAGAGGGGTGGCAGCAGATTTTTATAAATACTATTCGCAACGCAGGCCGATATTATCAACCAACCAGGTTCCGTTGGATGATGCTACGCTGTTGCCTACTGTGGCGGTGAGTTATGATTTGCAGTAGGTTATAATATTATTCCGGAATTATACTTGCTGTTTTATTAGCAGTTCATTGGAATAAATATTTAAATCAATTTGGCTATCAAGTTCTTTAGCTTTATTAAAGCTATCTTTTGCCATCATTAAATTTTCAATTTTTAGATAATAAACGCCTAATGTTTTGTATGCATAGGCGTTTTTAGTATCAAGCTCAATAGATTTATCAATAAGGTTCTTCCCTTCTTCCAAATCACCTTCTAATACCTTTAGATATGCTATTGTGTTATAGATATAACCAGTTTCCGGCTGAAGTTGTAATGCCTTATCCAATAATTGTTGAGCTTCTCTATATTCTCCTTCTTCGGCTAAAATATATCCTAAGTTATTCAAGGCGGTTATATTTTTAGGATCACTTTTTAATACAATTTGATAATTTAATATGCTTTCAGAATGCTTGTTAATAAAAGATTGCATACAACCCAGATTTAAAATATCATTTGTCGAAAGCTCAAATCTCTCTTCAATTTCCAGCAGGTAAACTTCTGCTTCGAAATAACGCTTTGCGTATATTGAATATAGCGCAAGATTCCTTAATATCTTTTCTTCACCAGGACATTTTTCCAGTATATACGAAAGTTTTTCTATGGCATGTTCATAATCTCCCACTGAAGCAATCTCAATTGCCCCTATATATTCAGCATATAGTTTTTTTAATCTTTTAACGAAAATGAACTGACTGCCATCATTGTCAAGATCATTACTCAAATATGCTTCTCGTTTGGTTCGGGGATATAAATTTATATAAAGACTATTTATTGAAAAAAATATCAATAGGGCACAAAACAATTTTATTGAGCCATGTACATTAATATTAAAGATCACAAACCCTATTAATATTGAAGATAAAACTGTGAAAAATGGCCCGGCTAACAATATAATGATCTGTTTTATATAATTGGTTTCAGCTTTATCGCTTTTGCATAAACCGCCTCCTCTGGTTAATGGAAATGAACGTTTTATATGAAAATAAAGTTTTCCTACTTTAAAATTGATTGCTTTTTTATTCTCAATCCCATTGTCATCGTAATAGCCGATATAGATATCAATCTTAGTTGGATCTGTTAAAATTAAATAGGCGAAAGCATGCCCTAATTCATGGAAAATAGTTATAAATGGACTTGTTACAAGAAATGCAAGAAACAGTCCGATTAAGATTGTTATGGTAGTTAATGCTGCAACCATCATTTATTAAACTTACAATTTATTATTGAGTGTAGAATTATATGATACCAAATCTGTAAGAACAATCTTAATACGCCAGCAACACCCCCATCTTCTCTTCCAATTTACTCTTCGCTAAAAACTGATCTTCGAGGTCCTTATTCATTGGGATGGCGGTATCCATGCTGGCGCAGCGCATGATTGGTGCATCAAGATAATTAAAGCAATGCTCGCCTAAATGCGCCGCTATCTCGCCGCCGAAACCGCTGGTTAGGGTATCTTCATGCAGGATCATTACTTTGCCAGTCTTTTTTAAACTCGCTTCAACGGCTTCCTTATCCCATGGCTGCAGGCTGCGCAGGTCGATGATCTCGATAGATTTGTCCGTATGCTTATCCGCATATTCAATAGCCCAGTGTACGCCTAAACCATAGGTGATGATACTAGCCGATGTTCCTTCTCTTACAACTTTGGCTTTGCCTATTTCAACAGTGTATTCGCCTTCGGGCACATCACCGGTTAGGCTTCGGTATAAATATTTGTGCTCAAAAAACATTACCGGGTTAGGGTCGTCAATGGCAGCCATCAGTAAGCCCTTGGCATCAGCAGGAAAAGCAGGGTAAACAACCTTTAAGCCCGGCGTTTTGGTAAACCAGGCTTCATTGCTTTGCGAGTGGAATGGTCCTGCGCCTGTACCCGCACCCGTAGGCATACGTACTACCACATCCACATTCTGTTCCCAGCGGTAATAGGTTTTTGCCAGGTTATTTACTACCTGGTTAAAGCCACTGCTTACAAAATCGGCAAACTGCATTTCAACTACGGCTTTACTTCCGTTAATAGATAGCCCCATAGCAGCCCCTACAATAGCCGATTCACAAATGGGCGTATTCCTTACCCTTGCCTTGCCGAACTCTTCCACAAAGCCCTGCGTTATCTTAAATGCGCCCCCATATTCAGCTATATCCTGCCCCATTATTACAAGGCTCGGATATTTACGCATACCCAATCGCAAAGCATCGCTTATGGCATCAATATATCTTTTGGGGTGTGATGTCGCAGAGGCCTGAACAGGGATAAACTTATAAGGCTTATACATATCTGCCAGCTCGACAGCAGCATTGGGTATAATGTCAGGTTCTTTAAAAACCTGCTCCACTTCGGTATCAATCAACGCGCTCATTTCGCTTTTTATAAACGCGGGCCACCCGGGGCGGAAAACCTGCTCATCAATTAGGTACTTTTCAAAATTGGCAAGCGGATCCTTTTCCTTCCACTCCGCAAATAAATGCTCGGGTACATATTTAGTACCCGATGCTTCCTCGTGGCCGCGCATCCGGAAAGTCATGCATTCCAGCAATACCGGTCGCGGGTTTTCACGCAATTCGGTTGCCAGTTCGTTAATAGTGTGATAAACTTCCAGTATATTATTACCGTCTATTTGTCGGCCTTCCATACCGTAACCAATAGCCCGGTCGACCAGATTTTTGCAGGCGTATTGCTCGTTTATTGGGGTAGAGAGGCCGTAGCCATTATTTTCAATCAAAAATATAACTGGCAACTTCCAAACAGCGGCAACGTTTAATGCTTCATGAAAATCGCCTTCGCTGGTTGCGCCCTCGCCGGTAAAAACAAGGGTTACTTTCTTCCTGTCATTTAATATATCTGCTAACGCGATGCCATCTGCCAGCGCCATTTGTGGGCCCAGGTGCGATATCATCCCGATGATTTTATGTTGCTGTGTACCGAAATGAAACGATCTGTCGCGCCCCTTGGTAAAGCCCGAGGCCTTGCCTTGCCATTGCGCCATCAGGCGCGAAAGCGGGATATCGCGCGTGGTAAAAACCCCCAGGTTGCGGTGCATAGGTAATATATATTCATCCGCATGCATAGCCAATGTGCTGCCCACTGCTATAGCCTCTTGACCAATGCCCGAGAACCATTTGCCAATGCGGCCCTGGCGCAATAATATCAACATCTTCTCCTCAATTAATCGCGGAAGCAATAATTTCTTATAAAATGCCGTTAAAGCGTCATTATTGAGGCTTTTTCTGTTAAAAATCATATGCTAAACTACTGAAGTTTTTAAAACTTTGTATGTTTACAAAACTTAATCTATAAGTATGAAATACACCTGTACATTTCTTTTGTTTCTGTTCGTAATCCCGGCATTTACCGCAAATGCGCAAAGTTCTTACCTGCTGCCCGAAAAATTTTACCTGCAAAAAGGCGAGAAGCTTGAACTGCATTTATTGCAAAGCGAGGATTTTGCCAAACAGAGCGATCTTAAATACCTGCCTGCAAAAACAGCTAAATTTATATTGGTACAAGGCAAAAAACCGGTTGATCTTAAACCCCTGGCTAAAGATACTGGCAAAGTAGTACTAAGCTACAGCCCATCCGAAACAGGTACAACACTTATTGACCTGGTGAGTACTACCGAAGCAAATGAAATGAGCCGCAGCAAATTTTTAAGGGGAATTGATGAAGACGATCCTGATAAAATTGCCGACAAAGTGAAAAGCAGCAACCAGTTGTATTACAAAGAGAAATTTACCACCTACATGAAAACGCTGTTCATTAATGAAAAAGATGGCAACAGCGCGTTCACCAAACCATTGGGCGACGACTATGAAATAGTGATACAGCAAAACCCGTATAAATTTAATTATGGCGATGACCTGAGCGCCCTGGTGCTATTTAAAGGAAAACCTGCTGTAGCTGCGGAAGTTGATATGTTTATTAAAACAGCAGATGGCAATATATTCCCGCAAAAACTATCGAGCGATGCAAGCGGATTGGTCTATTTTAAACTGAGCCGTGAGGGTGTTTACATCCTGCGCTCAAAACATTTTGAGATCTCAAAAGATAAATCGGCTGATTTTGAAAGCTGGCGTACTACCTACACATTCGCTTTCAGCAGCAGCAATGAACTGCCTAATACTTATAGGGAGTTTGGGTTGGGGAATAAACATTAATCAGTTGGCAGTTTGCAACAAATAAAAAAGGAGAGTTATAATATTTATAACTCTCCTTTTTTATGGAATATATCTAATATTTTACTAATAAAAAAGGTATCAACTGAAAAAGGCTAACTGTCTATTGCTAACCGCAAACTGCCTACTGCTCCCCCCGGTTCTTCTCCTGCCATTGTTTAGCAAAGGATTTTTCTGCCACGGTTGGCATTTCGCGCAGATGGCCCCAAGTACGCTTGAAGAGGGTTTTTAGGAAAAAGTTTTTCATTTTCCCACCGAAGTAATCCATCAGTTTGCGATTGAGCATACCTTTTTTCCAGATGGCCCAGCCCCATTGTTCCTTTTTGGTAACCAGTTCTTCCTTAACAGCATCGCGGCGGTTAAGTAACAACATTTTGTGGATATCGATCTTTACCGGGCAAACCTCGGTGCATTTACCGCACAGGCTTGAGGCATAGCTCAGGTGCTTGAAATCTTCCATACCGCGCATGTGCGGGGTAATAATGGAACCGATTGGACCGCTGTATTCTGTATTATAGGTATGGCCGCCAATATTTTTATAAACCGGGCAGGCGTTTAAGCATGCGCCGCAGCGGATGCAATATAAACCCTGGCGCTGCTCTTTTTGCGCGAGCAGGTTGGTACGGCCGTTATCCAGCAAAATAACATACATCTCCTCCGGACCATCAGTTTCATTTGGCTGGCGCGGGCCGCTTAATATCGAATTGTAAACTGTTAAATTTTGCCCTGTGCCATGTGTAGCCAGCATTGGCCAAAACAAATCAAGGTCGGCAATTGATGGGATGATCTTCTCGATACCAACAACGGCAATATGTATTTTAGGGAAGGATGTGCTTAAACGCGCGTTGCCTTCATTTTCGCTGATGGCAATGCTGCCGGTATCGGCAATTAAAAAGTTGGCCCCGGTTATGCCTGCATCGGCCTGCACATATTTATCGCGCAGCAGTTCACGGGCTTTTTGAGTAAGTTGTTCCGGCGTGGCATCTATTGGTGTGCCGAAACGTTCATTAAACAGCTTTGCAATGTCCTCTTTGGATAAATGCATGGCTGGGGTAACAATATGATAAGGCTTTTGCCCCAGCAATTGTACAATGTATTCGCCAAGGTCGGTTTCCAGCGATTCAATGTGGTTTTCCTGCAAAAATTCATTTAAGTGAATCTCTTCGGTAACCATCGATTTTGATTTTACGATGGTTTTAGCGCCCGCCTTAGTTAAAATGTTCAGTATTTCGCGGTTGGCTTCTTCGGCATCGTTGGCCCAAATCACCTTGCCACCACGCTTTTGAAAATTCGCTTCAAACTCAGGCAGGAACTTATCCAGGTTCTCCATCACCTTCCACTTGATCACGTGGCCCTTGCGTTTAGCATGATCGAGATTGATCATCCTTGCTAAACCGCGCGTTACGGCAGCATCATACTTGCCTATATTATAATTAATAATACGGCGGTGATCAACATCAAATGCCTTATCCTCAGCGGCAACCAGAAACTCCTCAGCAATCACTCCCATAAAGCGAATTTAGTGATAATAGAATCAAGAGACAAGAGTCAGGAACCAAGACTAAAAGAAACTAATCCTGACTCTTGATTCTTAACTCCTGACTCTAAAAAACTATTTTTTGTCCATTTTCTCCAGCATGGTAATTATCTTATCCAGCTTATCAATTTCAATATTGTTTAAACGGAGCTGCAACTCTTCTATTTCCTTTTTGGCTTCAACGTTTGTTCTGAAATCCTCATCAGCCTGTGCACGGTCGCGCTGGTTTTGGCGGTTTTGTGCCATCATAATGATTGGGGCTGCATAAGCGGCTTGTGTTGAGAAAAGCAGGTTTAATAAAATGTATGGGTAAACATCCCAATGATATACAAACCCGACAACATTGAGGATCATCCACACAGCAACTATTACTGTTTGGATAATGATGAATCGCCATGAACCCATGCCGGTAGCTACGGAATCAGCCAGTCTTTGTCCAAAGGTCATTTCTTCAGTATGTCTTTGATGCCAGTTTACGTGTTTTGCCATAAATTTTATTTGTTTGATTATTAACAGTTAAACATAACAAAATTAAAGGAGTAAAGGTTGGCGATGAATGTGAAGAATTTATAAACACTTATAGCGGTAATCCACGACTATACACAAACGTGAATATCGCATGAAGCCGCTCATTGCCGCGGAGGCTTAGTCCTTTTGTCTTCGCCACAAAAGGACCAAAAAGGCTAGTCACCCGGAATGCTTCTTTGCGCTCATGGCCTTTACCCCTGCAAAACGAACAGAACCTGGGCTGGAATCTTTTGCCCTGCTTCGCACGCTCTTAGCCTCTGCGCTTCTGCAAAATTTCCTTATGCCCTGCAACCACACAAGGCCACCATCGTTCTGTCCGTTTTCACCCGAAGCTTCCCGGCTGACAAAGAAGAGGGAATTATTTTAAAACAATGGATCAAAAAAGCATAGGCCCTGACAACAAGGGCGGGCCAGCGTAGAGGCGGGAATGACGGTTTAGCTTTTTGGGTGATGTGCAGGTACGAAGTACCGAAACAGCGAAAAAATCGTAAAGAACCGGCAGGGCGAGTGGAAGCATCCTTGTTGTCTTGATCTTTTTGGTTACTTTTTGTATCAAGACCATAGGTGTTCGGAAGATTTATTTTGTTACAAATATTGAGCGTGGGGTCACCCTGAGGCACTCGAAGGGTAAGCGTAAAGGCCTTTGCCCACATGCTTCGAGTGCCTCAGCATGACCTTTTCTTTAATCTTCCGAACACCTATGTGTCAAGACAAAAAGTAACTTCTTAGCGAAAAGCGATACCATGAGACAGGTAAACCGCCATTCATAGCTGCCCTGTATAGTCGGGGATTGCTTCGTACCTCGCAATGACGCGCTGAGAATGGCACTTTGGCAATAGCGACTACCTAACATCCCATATCGCAATACCATACGCAGGCAGCTTTATAGATAATTTATTGAAACTGATGACTGGCTCTACCCCATACAGACTTATAATATTCTTTACACCCCGCATATCAGCAACCACATCCTGCTTATCAGCAGACAGATTTACTACAACCATAATCCTCTTATCTCCCACATATCGAACAAATGAAAATACATGATCGTTATTATTGATAATATTTTTGTAGTTCCCATTAATAAGTACCGGGTTGTTTTTGCGCAAGCGGGTTACCATTTTATAAAAATTCCATAATGAACCAGGTTTGTTTTGTTCTTCCTGCAGGGAGATGCCATCATTAGGCACATCGTTATTATTATACTGCCACCAGGGGCCGTTTTTGTACCAGTAGGCCATGCCTTTGCCGCTATCCGACTTATACCACTCAAAGGCTTGCCTGTCGGGGATATCATTGGCATCTGTCATGCCCCAGTTTTGCTTGCTACCCTGCATGCCTAGTTCCTGCCCGTAATAAATGGATGGGATACCGCCTATCAGCAGGTTCAAAGCGCAGCCAACCCTTAACTTTCCGGGATCAGCTTTCACCGCATCGCTAAATCGGGGCATATCGTGGTTCTCAATAAATACTACCTGCTGTTTGCCTTGCGGATTTTGCAAAAGTGTGGAATCAGCAACATTAACCAATTCGGCCTTATTAAAATTGCGGATGGCAAATGCCAGGCGGATGGCAAATACTCTGTCGATCTTCGTATCCTTTAGGTAATCCAATCCGAATGAAGCCCAGTTTGCCTGTTCAGCAACTACCTTAGTCTTAGGATTTACTTTGCGCAATTTGCCAAGCAAGGGATTCCAAAAGGTGGTAAATAAATGCGGCAGGCGGTTCAGGTTGTCGAGGTTGTCCATCATGTGATCCAGCCGGAAACCATCAACGCCATCATCGAACTTGCCGTCGTGATTGGGATCCATCCAAAATTTAAAGAGTTGATAGTTATAATCCTGTACTTCTTTATTGTCCAGGTTTACCATTACCAGTTTGCGGATTACGCCGTCATATCCTTTAAAATCGCTGATACCTGCTACTATTGGTGCAGGTTTGCTGTTTGTTTTATCGGTATAGATAATATAATCGTTGTATTTCGATTGCGGATTTTTATAAGAATCCCTGAACCAGATATGATCGCTGGCTACGTATTGGGTTTCCATATCCATGTAGAATTTCATACCCCGGCGGTGCAGTTCTTTTATCAGCCTCATGTAATCCTGCATGGTGCCATAGCGTGGGTCAATCTTATAAAAATCGGTAGCGAAATAATTGTGGTAATAAACAGATTCATACAGAGGAGTTAAAAGCACTGCAGTTACCCCCAGTTGCTGTAGGTAATCCAGTTTTTGCCTGATACCATTCAGATCGCCATGCCCGTCGCCATTACTATCAAAAAAGCTGCGCTGAAAAATATGGTAAATGATCTCCTCCTTTTGCGGCGGGCGTTGAATTACCTGAGCTGAAGCATCATCCACAGAATATGACAGCAGCAAAAATAACCCTGCAATAAAAAGCAGCATGTGTTTTTTCATTAATCCGGTTTATATAATATCAAAGTACGCTAACCTATAAGCAAAAAACAATGTCGAAATTATTTTTAAAATGGGAGAAATTATCTGGCCAGTTAAATTTATAACCACCTGTTGTTCTGAATTATAGCTAAAACTGATTATCATCATTTTGTCAGTTTGTTCATTTTCTCACAGGCGGATATATCTAAAAGATAAAATATTACGTTTGTGTATTGTAGGTGATTCTCACCTACATTGTGATAAGGTTTAGGTTGAAAGCCCCCAAGCAGCGAGTGCAAGGGGGCTTTTATTTTTATATTTGCCTATTACTCTCGCTTTCCTCTCTGTCATCGCGATCGGAGGGAGAAATCTTCTGCACCAGGCACAGTCGCTTAGCAGATCGAAGAAGATTTCTCCTCGTACCTCGTTCGAAATGACAAATTGATTAAGGGTGGTGAGTAATACTAATCGCACACAAATGCCCGATATAAAAGAACAACTCCATAAACTATGCATGGCCTACGTACAAAAACGTATGGATGAAGCCGAAATGGCTTTTAAAGCTGCCGAACAGGCATCAAACGATGATACCAAAAGCAGCGCGGGCGATAAATATGAAACGGGCCGCGCCATGATGCAGCAGGAAAAGGACCGCAATACCACCCAATTAAACGAAGCCAATAAACTGATGGTGGCCTTAAACCATATCAGCACCAAAGGCAATTCAGCAACGACAGAAACCGGAAGTTTGGTTATTACCGATAATGGTAAATTCTATATCGCCATAAGTGCAGGTACATTAGCTGTAAATGGCGAAAGCTATTTTGCTGTTTCACCGGCATCGCCTATCGGGATAAAATTAAAGGGATTGAAGGCTAGTGATGGGTTTGAGTTGAATGGGAAAGGGTATAAGGTGGTGGAGGTGGTGTAAAATACGATGCAGTTTTAAAAAGGATGTCATTGCGAGCGATAGCGTGGCAACCTCGTCACTTGCATATTAAACGCGACGAGGTTGCTTTGTCGTTCCTCCTCGCAATTGTAAAGGTCAACTAATTCGGTAACAGAATTAGCTTTAAATAAATAAAGCTAAGAGTTATGCGGAACATTAATAACGACCTGACATTAAAGCGGAATTATCTGAACAAATATCGTTT
>Ga0302309_10000603_pt1 | contig 40479 bp, 40 predicted proteins | sample III_Palsa_N1_1_FD_200453 | JGI IMG/M metagenome (GOLD analysis project Ga0302309, IMG submission 200453) | Peat permafrost microbial communities from Stordalen Mire near Abisko, Sweden - III_Palsa_N1_1 | ecosystem: Environmental > Terrestrial > Soil > Palsa > Peat permafrost | place: Sweden...
CGGCATCAATAGGTAATATACATAATGTCAACAGTCCTAATGAAATTGTTATAGGTTTTATGAGTGCCTGTTCTGTCAGCCAAAAAAGGATATATTTCAACTATACCGACTTGCCCAGAAGTTATATCGCCGATTATTTAAATAATACACCGTATAACAAATATACCTGTGCCTTGGATACCATTCCGGTCTATGTCCCACCCCCCTATGGGCCGACGTACCCTGAATTGAGTTATTTTATCAATTCATATCCCTATGCAGTTCAAATACCTGTAGACATACTTGCTCCGTTTAATCCGGCCACCTTAGCGGGATCGGCCACCGGCGGACAGCCGCCATGTGTGGATTGCACCTTGCGGGGAACAAATGTAAAACCTGCCTTTTGGCAATAGGTTAGTAAGGTAGAGTAGTGAATTTATGAATGGAAAGTTGTGATTAGGTAATATATTACATTGGTTAACAGTATACTGCTACTAACAAACATAAGAAATTAGATATTAGAATTAACGATATGCTTACCGACATTGCCCTTAAATTATATAAGCTTGACCCGCTGATAAAACGGAACATCCTGAAAACTATTTCATGGCGTATCATCGGTTCGATAGATACGGTTATTTTGGGGTGGCTCATAACCGGTAATTTAAGTTTCGGTGTTAAAATTGGCGGCACAGAATTACTAACCAAAATGCTGCTGTATTACGGCCACGAAAGGCTTTGGCAAGGCATTAAAATTGGCCTTCCTTCCAGGCATCAGAAAAACAAACTGGTTAAGCGCGAGAACAGGCCGAACCTTTTTAAACAAACCGGGAAAATAACCCGCAAAAACCGCGAAGAGCTTAACCAAAATCCTTCTTTCACTTTATGGCTAACCGGCCTGTCGGGTTCCGGCAAGTCGACACTGGCAACAGAGCTGGAACTATGGCTGTTTGAGCAGGGGATACGCGCCTATATACTGGATGGCGATAACACGCGGCTGGGCATTAACAGCGACCTTACCTTTTCGGACGACGACCGTGCCGAAAACATCCGCCGCGTTGCCGAAATATGCAAGCTGTTCAATGACGCGGGCATAATAGTTATCGCCTCGTTTATTTCGCCATTTGCCAATGACAGGCTGCTGGCAAAAAACTTGATTGGCGCTGAAAACTTTACCGAGGTTTATACCGATTCAAGCATCAACACCTGCCGCAAACGTGATACCAAAGGGCTTTATCAACTGGCAACCGAAGGCAAGCTTAAAAACTTTACCGGCATCAGCAGCCCTTATGAGCCGCCTTTAATACCCGATATACATTTACATACCGATAAAACAACCATAGCCCATTGTGTAAACCAGGTTAAAGCATATTTGACAGCCAACCGGGACATCGCCGCCGGTTCAAAGTATTTAGCTGTAAGCCAAACTTCCGAAGAAACTTAGTTTTCAAAACTTTGTAAGTTTTATGGAACACTCCAACTTTTTTTAACAACTTTGCTTTCGTATTTTTATAGCTCAGTTTGGAAACATATTTACAAGCCGCATTCCTCGTTTTATTTTTGCTTTGTTTTATAGTTCAGCTATATTATTTAATAGCCAAACAACAATCGCTTGCCGCCTGGCAGCAAGCTGACGAACTGCCAACGGTTAATTTACCTATTTCAGTTATTATCAGCGCCCGCAATGAGGCGGCCAATTTGCAGGAAAATTTACCGGCCATCCTAAACCAAGACTATCCTGATTTTGAGGTGGTTGTAGTTAATGATTGCTCGTATGACGAATCGGACCTGGTACTGGAAGAGCTTCAAAAAACCTATCCGCGTTTAAAAGTAGTTACCATTACTGAGCATGCCCGCTTTAAAACCGGCAAAAAATTCGCGCTTACGCTCGGTATAAAGGCCGCTAAGAACGAACACCTGCTGTTTACGGATGCCGATTGTCGGCCCGCTTCCGAAAACTGGATAACCCACATGGCTGCTAATTTTACCGGGGCTGTCCAAATTGTATTAGGCTATTCGCCCTATTATAAAACGGGCAATTTCTTTAACCCGTTTATTCGTTTTGAAACCCTTAAAACGGGTATAAATTACCTGTCTGCCGCTTTAAACGGCGATCCGTATATGGGAATAGGCCGTAATTTAGCCTATACCAAAACCCTGTTTTTTAGCGTGAAAGGGTTCGCGGCGCACATGCACATATTGGCCGGCGATGACGACCTGTTTGTAAATCAAAATGCCACAGCTGGTAATACGGCAATTGAGGTGCATCCCGATGCATTTGTATATACAAGTGCCAAAACCAGCATGGGTGCATTGTACAGGCAAAAAAAGCGGCATATGGGTGTTGGCAAATTATATAAAAACCATCACCGCCGCCTGTTGAGCTTCGACGCGTTAAGCGGATTTTTATATTACGCGCTGTTTATAACTTGCCTGGCGCTAAATTTTGAGCCGTTATGGATATTGGGCATATTCGCTTTCAGGTGGATAGCGCAAGTAATTATTTACCGTAAAATATTTAAGAAATTTGGTGCATTATCTTTGTTATGGTACCTGCCATTTTTTGATTTGATTTATTACCTTTATTTGAACGTGTTTGGTCTCATCGGCACCTTTATAAAAACCACCAAATGGAAGTGAATGCAAATTTTTCTGAAAACGCTAAAAATGATTTTTATTTAGTGGAAAAAGCCCGCGGGGGTAACCAACGCGCTTATGCCGACCTGATGCAGCGTTATAAAGATTCCATCTATTTTATGGTGCTTAAAATGGTTAACAATAAGGAAGACGCGATGGACCTTACTGTTGAAACCTTTGCTAAAGCGTTTGAGAAGTTAGATAAATACCAGCCTGAATTTGCTTTTAGTACCTGGCTGTTCAGGGTGGCTACCAACAACTGTATTGATTTTATCCGCAAAAAAAAACTGAATACCCTATCCATCCACGGAATGACAGATGATGACGGCGAGGAGCAGCCATTCCAGATCAAAGCTGATGTTTTAAACCCCGAGGAAAGTTCGATAAAAAAACAGCAAACCGAAGAATTGCGTTTATTAATAGATGGCTTACCAACCCGTTACCGCAATTTGATCACTTTGCGCTATTTTGATGAGCTATCTTACGAAGAAATATCCGAACAGCTCGATCTGCCGTTGGGAACTGTTAAAGCGCAGCTATTCAGGGCCCGTTACCTGCTGGGCAATATCATGAACAGATTTACAAGGGATGACATCTGAGCAGCTTTTTAAGTATTTCCCCAACCTGACTCCACTGCAACGGCAGCAGTTTGAACAATTGCCGCAACTATACAACTTTTGGAACAACCAGATCAACGTAATATCCCGCAAGGACATTGACGAATTGTATGAACGCCATGTTTTACACTCGCTGGGTATCGCAAAAATTATATCGTTTTTGCCCGGCGAAAAAGTGCTTGACGTGGGCACGGGGGGCGGTTTTCCCGGCATACCGCTGGCGATATTATTCCCGGATGCTGATTTTTATTTGGTTGATTCTATCGGCAAAAAAATAAAAGTAGTGCAGGAAGTAGCCGCGACGTTAGGCTTAAAAAATGTACGTGCAGCAAACCTGCGCGCCGAACAGGTTGATGAAAAATTTGATTACGTTATATCAAGGGCTGTAACCCGGTTAGGCGAGTTTTATCCCTGGGTTAAAGGTAAGTTTACCAAATCAACAAAAAATACATTCCCATCAGGTATCCTGTACCTTAAAGGCGGCGATCTGGAGCAGGAAATTGCCGAATCGGGTTTAAAAGTTCAGCAATTTTATCTGAAAGATCATTTTACCGAAGCGTTTTTTGAAACGAAGCAGGTGGTGTTTGTAAGTTCTAAGTCTTGAGCCGGTAGTCGTAAGTCGGGTAAATATTTGATTCCGGACTTACGACTACAAACTTAGGACTTAGAACTGCTTCTATTTCTTTGCCAAAGTATACTCACCCCAAAAATCTGTTGGGTTATGGGTGTAAAGGTAATCAGGATCGGGGGTTCCTATTCTTTCCATTAAAGGTATTGCCGGGTGTGTATTGCCGACTTGTGCTATAGTGATATCTGATGACGTAATCATCGCTATCGAATTATCAGGGGCACCGTTCAGCCTGATATTATAGCTGAATTTAACCGCATCATCTACAGACAGGCCGAGGTATTTTAGCGGTATAGCCAGTTCGCAGGTATAATACATTTTATTGTTAAACTGCCCTGCTGCAAGTATGCCCTGGCTGTTATAAACAGAAATAAGCGGGTCTGTAATTCCTGTTACGCCAATAACCTGTATCTCTTTAGATGAGTGCATGATTTGTTTGTTCGCCGCTGCAATTAGTGTTTCTATCTTTGTTTTGTTAGCTACGGTATCGTTTATTAATTGGGTGTACTGGTTATTATCCGCAAGCAAAACTTCAATACTGTTAGGATACAGCATCGGGAACCTGATGGATACATTATCCGGCGATCTTTCCCGCTCTCTTCTTTCGGTTGCATGGCTTATGGTGAAAGTAATGCCACCGATAAATATTTTATCATTGGCGTGTGGCCCTGCTGTTTGAATGGTTACATACAGCTTTTTATCATCGTTGGATATGGTATAAAAAACACGGTCGGCATTACTGTAAGCCTGGAACTTGTCGCTCCATTCCGTTACTTTTCCATCAATTTTTATGTTGTCAGGCGCCCGCACGCTTACCTCCTGTAATTTCGGAAGTTTTTGTGCGATAACAGTAAATGAAATGAACATTAATAAAGAAACAGGCAATGCAAACCTGGCGGAAGTGGAGCTAATTGTTTTCATGACGGAAGGGTTTTTAAATGTATCAATAAAGTTACAGATATTTTACATTACGTCAATGCATTTTTTAAAAAATAGTTTGGGGAGGTTGTTTGGGTTGATTAGTTTGATTGAGTTGGGTAAGTTTACTTGACCCACCATTTACCATTCATTCATTCATTCAATCACTCATTATTTCTTCGCCAAAGTGTATTCACCCCAAAAATCGGTGGGATAGGCTAAGATTAGATTTTCAGGCATCGTCCCGTCCATTTGAATGCTTTTTCCATCGGTGTCAGTATAGGTTAGTATCTTCAGATCGGGACGGCCAAATGAAGCCCCATCCATCACGCTGGCGCCTTTTGGGACAATGCCATTCAGTTTAATATTATAACTAAATTTTGACTGTTTATCCCCGGTAACTATCGGAATAAAGCCCAGGTATTTCAACGGAATGACTATTTCGCAGGTATAAAATATTTTATTATCAAAACGCGATACTGCCATTATTCCTTCTTCATTATATATAGAAATTATATTGTCTGCTACGGCCTTAACGCCGTCTACTTCAATAATTTTTAGATGATCAGCTAATTGCGCGTTTAAAACATTCATAAATGAATCTGTTAGCATCCTGTTTTGCAGTGTGTCTTTTGTTGCTCCGGGTCTGTTGCTCATCATTACATGAAACGGTTTATTATTTTTATCATATGCCGGAAAAGTAATAGCCACCCCATCCTTATCATTTTTTTTGCCCTCGCTATTTATGGTAAAAGTAACCCCGCCCTGTACTATTTTAGTGATGATGGTTGGATCTGTTGCCTGTATGGTTAAATACAGTTGCGTATCATCATTTGCCAGCGTATAAAAAATATCAGTAACCTTATTAAACGCCTGGAATTTATTGTTCCACTCCGTTGCCTTTCCATTAATTTTAATATTGGCCGGCTCGCGCATACTGGTTTTCTGTATGGTTGGTAGTTTTTGAGCGTTAGCAGCAATAGCAATGCAGCCCGGTAATATAACAGCTATGGTCGTTTTCAGGATTTTTAGGTTTGGCTTTTTCATGATTATCCAGGTTAATGGCGTTTGTTATTAATTAAAACCCCGTGCGTTTTCATTTTGCTGCAATTTTTTTAAAAGCGATACGATAACCGAAGCTTTTGTTGTCCTTGCAGATTTAGCTGTGCGGAAAGGTGCGCGGACTATATCCGCGTTTGTAAAAACACCATCCTCATGAGTTAACACGCCTATTATTTTATCATTTAGAATAACAGGTGAACCACTACTGCTTTGATCCACGAAATGATTAATCGAAAACAAAGGGGATGTTTCATTAAATATTTTTATCTCGCCCGGACTAATGCCTTCTTGCTTGATCCTTTTACCTTTTTCTTTAAATGAGTAATATGTTGGTAGGAAAAATGATTCGCCCGGAGAGTGACTGGCTGAAGTATCAATTGAGTCAACAGGAATAGGTTTGCGTTCCTGCTTTAATATGGTGGCCAATATGTTTTTGTATTTATTTTTCTGAAATGAAATTATAGCAATATCTTCTTTGTCTGTCGAAAACACATAAGGCCTTTTATGGATACCCCAACCAGATAAACCTAATAGTTTCATTCCTTTATCATCATTCTTCCAGCTTGCGCTGATGAATATGGAGTTATTTGCCAATTGCTGGTTTTTGCCCGTGAGTGCAGCTACTATCAAATGCTTTGCGGTTACCAGGTAAACTTTATCGCTGTCGGCTATTAAAAAGGCGGTGCCTGTTAAAGTATCTTTAACGCCTTTCGGCGCGCCGGGCCTTTGATGGGCGCTTTCTATATATAAGATAGCACCCATCGATATGGTTACCGTTTTGTTGGATACAGACCAGCTTTGCGCACCCGCCGCATAACTTGATAAAGAGAAAATTAATACAGTGGCAGCCGGCCTTAACCAACTTAAAAGGCTGCGATAAAATCTCATAATTTAAGCATTTTTTTGAGTGAAGTTTTAAATGGCTTTAATGGGTTATTTCTTCGCTAAAGTATATTCACCCCAAAAGTCGGTCGGCCCGCCTGCGGTTGCAAGCGGCATTGGCGGGCCCGGAGGGCCGCCGCCAGGCACATAATGTGATGCGGCTGGTTCATGTATAATAAGGCTATAGCTAAACCCATCAGCGCCATTATTTGGAAGTTCCAAATATTTTAATGGTATTGCCAGTTCATAGGTATAGGCAAGGTCTTTATCAAATAACGATACCGCCTTTATTCCCTGTTCGTTATAAACCGAAATTGCATCATCAGCAATGACTTTTATCCCGTTTATGTTGATCAGTTTTGATTTAGACTCCAGCGCTTTATTCAAGTCATCAGGCTGTATGGCAGCGCCATTGGCATCCCTTTTTTCGTTTCCTTTCTGGCTAAACAAATTTGTAACCGCCGACATGTCCGCATTTCGCAGCACGGGGTAGGTAACCGATACAGCAGTATTATCTTTTTTGGTTAATGTATGGTTTATAACCAGGGTAATTCCGCCCCTTAAAATTTTATCGGCTATGAAATGGTCTGTTGCTTTTACGGTTAAATATAAATTTTCATCATCATTTGATAAGGTGTAAAAAACATCAGTGGCGTGGTTATAAGCCTGGAATTTATCGTCCCATTCTGTTGCCTTGCCATCAATTTTAATATTGGCAGGTGCGCGGACGCTGATTTTCTGCACACTCGGTAAACTTTGCGCGTTGGCTGTGAACGAAGCGATCAATAATAAGGCGGGTAATATGGTGGTTGAATTTTTCATATGATAAGGTTTAGTTTATTTTTTGGCTAAAGTGTATTCGCCCCAAAAATCGGTGGGCGTGGAAAGGCGGGCATCAAGCTCGAATACTTTTGCTGTTGCATCAAATATTTCCTGTTGTGTTAATTGGCTGCCATCAGCAGGAACACGCAGATGAAATTTTCTTGGGTCCAATGGCGTTGCCCCGCTAAGCAATAAGTGATAAGCAAATTTGGTGGCACCTGTTGTTAAAATGTCTAAATGCTTAAGCGCTATCGATATTTCTAAAGTATAAGCTTTGCTGGTATTAAATAATGATGCCGCTTTAATGCCCTCCTGATTATAAACAGATATCAGCGAGTCGGTACCTGCAATGCCTGTTAACTTAATAAATTTGCAATTTTTAGCCAATATGGCGTTATTACTAAGCATAAGTGTATCGGCATCTTTGGGAAGAATGTCCCTATGAAACAGATTAAACCTAAGTTTGCCCTTATTGTCTGGCGTGTCGTAAGCCGGATAGGTAACACTTGCATTATCCTTACGCTCCTTTTTTCCCGGTTTTTGAATGATAAGAGAAACACCGCCATCTATGATTTTATTGATGATGTCCCCATCCTTAACCTGTATGGTGAGGTATAGGTTTTCATCATCATTTGATAAAGTATAAAAAATATCCGTCGCATGGTTAAACGCCTGGAATTTATCATCCCATTCACTCGCCTTGCCATCTATTTTTATATTGGCAGGTGCGCGTACGCTAACCTTTTGCACATTCGGCAAATTTTGCGCGTTTACGGTGAGCGAAGCAATTAATAATAATGCAGATAATGTGATGGTTGAATTTTTCATGATAGGGTTAGCTCATTTCTTTACTAAAGTGTACTCTCCCCAAAAATCAGTTGAGTTAAACGCGTATCCATTATTGGGGTTCATGCCCATAACAGGAATAGGCGGAGCGATCATGCCAGAATTGGAAGCAGATATAACTACCGGCGCGGGCATTGCCATATCAACAACAACAGGTGCGCCAGGTTGATTTGACTCTGGAATTGCGCTTAGCTTAATGTTATAGCTGAATTTTACCGGGTTATCAACAGATAGCCCTAAATATTTTAACGGGATAGCCAATTCAATAATTGGCTGCATTTTAATAAACTGTGCCGCTGCTTTGATGCCTTGGGTATTATATATAGATATAACCGAGTCGGGGACTTCCTTTACACCAACAACGCGTATCTCTTTCATTGCGTCATTGATCCGTTTATTTGCTATGGCAACAATTGAGTCAATTTGTTTACGGTTAGCCAAGGTATCATCATTAAAATCGGCTACCTGGTTTACTACGCCCATTATGCCCGCTGTAGTTTTACCATCCTGCGGCACCGGGAACGTGATATATACATTATCCGCGGCTTTTACCCTGGCTTTTTTCTCAACAGAATGGCTTATGGTTAGGGTAAGTCCGCCGGCTATTGCTTTTTTGGCTACGCCATTGCCCATACCGCGAATAGTTAAATACAGATTGTTATCGTCATTACTCATTACGTAATAAATACGGTCAGTCGAGTTATAGGCATTTAAAAACTTGTTTGGCCATTCATTCAGCTTTCCGTCAATTTTGATATTGTCCGGGGCGCGAACGCTGATTTCCTGTACCTGGGGTTGTTTTTGCGCGTTGGCGGTAAATGAAGCAATTAAAAATAGTGCAAATAACGTGATGGTTGAATTTTTCATGTGATAAGATTAAGATTGATCAATCATAACAATTTTCTTATTTTATACTATAACCCACAATAACAACTTCGTCTAATTCAAGGTTCTTGCTGGTTAACTTATAATCGCTGTTGACAGCCTGCATAGCTGGCGCAGGATCGCTGTTAGCGGTATGGGTTTCATTATCACTGTTTAATGTAAAAAGGACAGGCACAGTATAAGTTCTCCCGGGTTTTGCTCCCTGTACAGAATTGCAATTTTTTACTACTCTCAAAACTTCATCATCCAGACTTTTTGTTGGTCCCCTTAACACTTTCACATCCTCAACCTTGCCGTTGGCATCAACGGTAAAGCTGACAAATACCTTACCTGTAACATTATTTTCCCTGTCAATAGCGGGATATTTTATGGAACGGCCTAAATAATTATAAAATTTTTCAAAACCATGTTTTACAGTATCGTTGCCGGTGTTTCGTAATACAACAGGGGGAGGGAACTTAACCACATCCACCTTATGTTTAGCCTCACGTCTTACTACCGGCGGCGCATAACGTCCTGTTATTACTATTTCGCCTGCATATCCGGGTGCATTATAGGCGGCAGGGTCAACTTTTTCAGATTTGCCGTCCGAAACAAATTTTATAATAAAGCTATGTTCACCGGGCGTATCGCTTAATGCCCCGTTGTATGATCCGAAGCTTTTAAGTATAGCCTTGTCAAAAACATCACCCCCGCTTTTAACGATCTTTACACCTGATAACTGGTGATCGGCAGTAATAGTAAAGTTTACGATCACCACAGCTAACTGGTCAGTTTTTAGCTGGTTTAAAGTGTAATGAATAGTATTGTGAACATGGATAAATAGTTTAAGGTAACTATTTTTAACTATGATGGGCGGTGGAAACATCACCACATCAACCTTCGGTTTTGGCGGGGTTACTTTACCTGCCTGCGGAACAGGTTGAGGGGAATGCGGTATAGGTTTTGGGGTTATTATTTTGTGCCGCGGTGCCAGGTCGACCCAGCCATAGGTTTTGCTAAAGCTTAATGTAGAAATACAGAGTAGGGCCGCGCATAGGGGCACGGCCATCAAATACTTTAGCCTGGCTAAACTACCCGAACGTTGTTGGTTTAACATGATGATACGTTTTTTTAACAGGTTATAATTGAAAAATGAATGGGTGATGGAGAGGCCGCTAATGCCATAAGCGTTATCAACCAAAAAGCTGGAGTAGGTGATGGCATCGGTGCCGTTAGCAGCTGTTTGTTCGTCGGCGATATATTCATGCACGGTTTTAAGGCTGTTTTGCAGCAAATAAACCAATGGGTTAAACCAGTTGATGATCTTAAAAAGTTCCAGCAAAATAATATCAACTGAATGTTTTTGGCGGATATGCACAAGTTCATGCCTGATAATAGTTTCGGGGCCGGGCGCTTTTGTGCCGATGAACAGGTAATTGAAAAATGAGAAAGCCGAACTGGAATCATCCATATATACCAGTTTATAACCATGTTCGCTTACCGTATATTTTGACCGGGCCAGCTTAGCCAGCTTATAAAGTTTAACGGCCAGCAGTATCAATAAAATTGCCGCGCCAAACAGGTAGGCATATAAAATACCGTCCTGTAAAGTAAAAGGGATTACTTCAGCAACCGGAACCGTTTGAACGGGTACTGCTGAATAAACCACGTCACCGGGCAATGTAGTAACTGCAACTGCATTTTGAGCCCCTGTTTCAACTGGCTTTAAAATGCCAACCTGCAATAGCGGTAATAAAAACGATACCACGCAGCTAAACAGCAGGTAAACCCGGTTAAGCGTATAATGCGTTTCTTTATTCAAAAACAAACAATAGCATAAGTAAAATACACATAAGTATAAGTTAGCCTCGCCCAGGTAATACAGCCAGTTCATGATTTTTTGTTTTTAAGGTTATCTAATAAGGTGGTTAATTCATCCAGTTCTTTTAGGCCCAATTTTTTCTCGTCGGCAATAAACGATACCAGGCTTTTGTAGGAGTTATCGAAATAGTTGTTCATCATTTTATCAAACGTGAACTTTTTGTATTGCGCCTCGCTGATGAGCGCGAAGTAAACATGCGAGTTGCCATATGCTTTATGGTCAACAAAACCCTTGCCCTCCAGCACCCTTACAACGGTTGATACGGTATTGTAGGCTGGTTTGGGGTCGGGCATTAATTCAATGATGTCTTTTACAATGGCTTCTTTTAATTGCCATAGCAATTGCATTACCTGTTCTTCTGCTTTTGTTAATTCTTTTATTTTCATAGCAAACTGTTTTTATAGTTCGGTTAAGTGAAGGTATAAACTATTTTTGCAGTTTGCAAACTATTTTTGTAGTTTTTTTGAAAATGGGTGGCTTTGTTACAAATAACATCCGCCGCCGCCATCGCCGGACTATGCCCGACGCTCACATATATCACCCTTTCATTTCGTCGGACTATGCCCGACGCTAACATATCGCGCCCTTTCAGGGCTTAAAAAGGCGCTAATGGCCCGGAAAGGGTCGTATATGCCAGCGATGGGTATAGCCCATCGAAACCTACAATATATTTATATAACTAATTTTTTTAGCAATTTATTTAATATTATTTGCACATTCATCTGGACATCTGCATATTTGCATCCCGCACGTGCGGGATGCATTAATATGTCATTACTTCAATATGTCATTACTTCACCAGGTTGGTTTAACATACATTAAAAATATTGGCCCCACGTTAGCTAAAAACTTGCTGGCTTATTTTGGCGATGCCGAAAAGGTTTTTAATGCTAAAAATTCAAAGCTGCTAACCGTTCCGGGCATAGGCGATAAAACAATAGCCCAGCTTGACTTTACTGATGCCCTCCAAAAAGCCGAAGAAGAGTTAAAATTTATTGAAAAGAATAATATAGACGTGCTGTTTTATACCGACAGCAAATACCCTAAACGTTTAAAAAATTGCGGCGATTCGCCCATATTATTATATAGCAAGGGAAATGCCGACCTGAATAATTACCGGGTGATAAGCATTGTAGGTACCCGTAACGCTACCGATTATGGCAGGCAGCTGTGCAGGCAATTGGTTGAAGAGCTGCAACCCTATAATGTTATTATAGTAAGCGGCCTTGCCCACGGCATTGATGTAACCGCCCATAAAGAATGTTTAAAAGCTAACGTGCCAACGGTAGGGGTATTGGGCCACGGACTGGACATGATGTACCCCAGCCAAAACCGTGCGACCGCCGATAAGATGCCGGGGAATGGCGGATTGCTGACAGAATATCCGTCGGGAACAGTTCCCGGTAAGGAAAATTTCCCGCAACGTAACCGGATAGTAGCAGGCCTGGCCGATGCAACGGTAGTTATTGAAGCCAGCGTAAAAGGAGGGGCATTGATAACAGCAGAGATAGCCAACGGTTATAACCGGGATGTTTTCGCGTTCCCGGGCAGGGTAGGAGATGCCTATTCGGAAGGATGCAATTTCTTAATAAGGAACAATAAAGCCGCCCTGCTTACCTGTGTTGCCGACCTGGCCTACAGTTTGGGCTGGGAAAAGCCCGATAATTTAAAACCTGTAGAACAATTTATGCTACCGATAGACCTGTCGGCAGATGAGCAAACAATCTTTAATATTATACTACACCATAAACTACCACTGGCTATTGATGATCTCACTATCAAAACCAATATGCCCATGAGCCAGTTAGCCATGAACCTGCTTAACATGGAAATGCAGGGGTATATCAGGTCGTTGCCGGGGAAGGCGTACCAAATAAATTAATGTAGAGACGCGATGCATCGCGTCTCTACGACCTTTACCCAAACCGATCGTGCAATAGACGCAAAATATTGACTCTCTGCATCAGGCCCTTCTTATCAGCCCCAAAAGCAACGCTATAACAGCTATAACCAGCAACACGTGTATAATTCCGCCGGCAGAATAGTAGAAAAATCCTAATGCCCATCCTATTATAAGGATGACGGCAATAATGTATAATAAACCTCTCATAATGGTAAATATTTAGTTGTGATTTACAAGAGACACGCTAAAACCATTCCAAAACGTTATAAACACAAAAGCCCCCGAATTTTCGGAGGCTTTTGAAGAAGGGTGTATTAATTAATACTCATCTTCATTAAAAAAGAAGTCATCTTTGGTAGGATAATCCGGCCATATTTCTTCAATATTTTCGTAAGGCTCGCCATCATCTTCTAACGCCTGCAGGTTTTCAATAACCTCAACAGGTGCGCCTGAGCGTATGGCGTAATCAATTAATTCGTCTTTTGTTGCAGGCCAGGGGGCATCCTCCAGGTGTGATGCGAGTTCAAGTGTCCAGTACATATTTCTTTATCTTTTTAATTTATCAGTGATTTACAATTTTCGCAAAAGTATAATATTTTTAAATTGATTAACCATATTTTTTTATAAAATTTTTATAAGCGCGGTATCCATTGATTTTCAGGTATATTATGGTCGTTGCCCAGCTTACGGGCTAAAGTGAACAGGTAATCGCTTAGCCTGTTCAGGTAAACAGTCACTTTTTCATCTACAATACTTTCTTCGGCCAGTTGTACGGTAAGCCGTTCGGCCCGGCGGCATACACAACGGGCTATATGGCAATAGGATATCATATTGCTTCCGCCGGGTAAAATAAAGTGTTTTAGTTCGGGTAGTGTTTCATTCATCCGGTCCATTTCCTTTTCCAGTAATTCAATATCTTCTAAGTTCAGATCCGGAATAATCATCCTTGATTTTTCCGGGTCGGCCGCCAGCGACGAGCCTATAGTAAACAACCTGTCCTGTATTTGTTTTAGCAATGCCTTGTCGTGGTCGCCAATTTCCTGGTCGCGTACCAGGCCGATGTAGGAGTTTAACTCATCAACGGTTCCATAACTTTCAATACGCAAATGATGTTTAGGTACGCGGGTGCCCCCAATTAACGAGGTGTAGCCTTTATCGCCTGTTTTGGTGTAGATCTTCATTCTGATTTCAACGAATATAGTGATTGGTTGATTAGTTGATTAGGTGTGGTTAAAAACAAATGTATCACATAGGAGTTAAACCTAACCACACAATCGACATTATTTTATAATTTTAACGTTCCTACATAAAAATAGCCGCTGTATGAAAACCAATCTACCCTCAATCAAATTAATATTTCTTTTGCTGCCCGCCTTATTGTTACTAAGTTTTAATTGCGGCAGCAATACCGCAGCAACAACAGTTATCAAAACAAAGGCCCCGGCACCATTTAATTTAATTACCGAAAAGCAGTTTAACGACCTTTTTCCGCAGCGCAACGCTTTTTATACTTATGCCGCGTTTATAAAAGCCATACAAAAAATAAGCGCCATACAGGTCAAGGTGAGCAGGCATTCCATATCTTCCTATCAATATACCCGTACCGATAAAACTACCGGGAAAAGTGCGATTGTGAGGCAGGATGCCGACTGGAAAACTGCAACCCCCGACAGCACTTTTACGGTTGATTACGGTAATTTTTGTACTGAAAAGGATGTGCAAACCAATAAAAAAGAACTGGCTGCTTTTTTAGCCAATGTGGCGCACGAAACAAGAGATGGAGATTTTGGTAAATACCAGTATGGCCTGATATTTACCCGCGAAATAGACACGTCCAATACTTATATTGCCCCTAATGATGCCTATCCGCCGGTTGCGGGCAACAGGTACTATGGCCGCGGGCCGATACAGCTAAGCTATAACGGCAACTATGGCAAAGCCTCCAATTTTATTTTTGGCGATAAAAACATATTGCTTAAAAATCCTAAAATGATAGAGAACGATCCCGTGCTGGCTTTTGAAACCGCAATATGGTTTTGGATGACACCAGAAACCACCAAACCATCGGCACATGATGTAATGATAGGCAAATGGCAGCCCAACGCAACGGACAAAGCCGAAGGCCGTACCCCCGGTTTTGGCATGACCGTTAATATTATAAACGGCCCCGTTGAATGCAATAAAGGCGATAACCGCAGCATGAACGACCGTATAGGGTTTTACCAGTTCTTTTTACAGAAATTGGGCGTAACGGATCCCAATTGCGCCTGCTCGTGTGGTAAAATGATGCCATATCATTATTAATGAGTGAATGAGTGAATGAATGGTAATTTATTGAGTTATTGAAGGATAGAATTATTGAATTTGACAACGTTTGTTGTATGCATCCTTTTAATCCTTTAATCTTATAAATCATGGTTCAGACTATTTTTTCTATTTTAGCATCACAATGAGCAACTACCCCTTTAACACTACCGGACTTCGCAGCATTGATATTGACAGGTTTGAAGGATGCTACAACGCCGTAAAAACTAAGTTCAACATTGAACTCACGGGACATATCAATTTCCATTTAGAGCATTTTGAAACGTTTAAAAGTTATCTCGGTATTAACCTGCTCGGCTCGTATGTGGTAAAGCATCTGAATAATAACAGTTATATGCTTTTTATACAAAACCACTTCGCGCCCATAGCCGGAAGAGGCGCCAGTGATGGTTATACCTGCCAAACCTGGGCGCTGGCTTATTTAAAACAGGATTTTGGCCGTGTGCTGATAAGGCGCGAAACACTGACCGATAAAATTGTTGAGTTGATGCACCCCGTAGAGCTTGACTTTGCCGGAGACAAAGCTTTTAGCGACACCTTTTATGTTTTAGTAAACGACCATCAAAAAGCAGTTACCGCCATTACCCGTAATTTCCGCAACGCGGTGATGGATATAAGGCATGAAGATTTTATTATTGAGATAGTCGATCATACCCTCATAATAGGCAGCCGTAGCCCCGTATCACCCGAACATGCTGTTTACCTGGCGGATTTTGTGGCAAGGGTGAGTTCGATGTGCTGACGAACAATAATCCTTTAATCTTTTTAAAATCCTATGAATCTTAGTTCAGACAAATTAAGCAACCACCGTCGCATTCCTGTCCACCTTTTGAATATTGGTATTGGCAAAATCAGCCTCAACCAAACCATCGCGCATACGCACAATGCGGTGTGCATGCAGGGCGATGTCTTCTTCGTGGGTTACTAATATTATGGTATTGCCTTTGGCGTGAATGTCTTCGATGAGTCCCATTATTTCGATAGAGGTTTTGGTATCCAGGTTACCTGTCGGCTCATCAGCCAAAATTATGGATGGGTTATTGATCAGCGCACGGGCTACGGCAACACGCTGGCGCTGTCCGCCCGAAAGTTCGTTGGGTTTATGGTCAACACGGTTACCTAAGCCAACATTTTCCAAAGTTTGCCTGGCGCGCTCTTTTCTTTTTTCCTTGCTAATACCGGCATAAACCAATGGCAAGGAAACATTATCCAGCGCGGTGCTGCGCGGCAACAGGTTAAAGGTTTGAAACACAAAGCCGATCTCCGAGTTACGCACTTCTGCCAGCTCATTGTCGGTCATATGGCTTACATCAATACCGTTCAGGATATATTCACCCTTGGTAGGCGTATCCAAACAACCCAGGATATTCATCAAAGTTGACTTGCCCGAACCCGACGGCCCCATCAAAGCCACAAACTCACCCTTATTAATAGTTAACGATACAGATTTAATGGCGTGAATAGTTTCCGCGCCTATTATATATTTCCTGCCGATATCTTTAATGGTAATTAGTGGCTCCATGTTTTATTGCTTTGACTGTGGTGTAGGCTAAAATGTTACAAGCGCAGGATTTTAATTCCAATATTAGCGATGGGTTTCAAACCCGTCGCTAATATTGGAATTACTTCTCTATCACCTTCGCTACCAAAAAGTATTTGTCATCATGCTTTGGCGCATTCTGCAAGGCTTCTTCTGTAGTTATTTCCTGCTTTACCACATCTTCGCGGTAAATATTTACTTCATCGCTCATATAAATCAGCGGCTCAACACCACTGGTATCTACTTCGTTTAGCTTGGCCATAAAGCCCAATATTTTGGTCATATCGGCAATCATTTCCTGCTTTTCATCAACGGTTAGTTCAAGCCGGGCCAGGTGGGCTATTTTATCTACGGTTTCGCTGTCGATATTCATGCGTTATTGAATTTATTGCTGATCAGTTCATAAACCTCGTCTTTCAGTTTATCCGCATCGTCCAGGGTAAGATGGGCCGTTTCAACAGGTTTGTGTACAAATATATCACAAATGCCCGGCCTGCTGCCATATTCTTTCCCGTCATCCCATAGTACTTTCCAGGTATCTATAGAGGTTATGGGCAGGATTGGCACCTTCAATTCAATAGCCAGCCTGAATGCACCGTTTTTAAACGGATGCAATTGCGGCGGGTAATGGGTAGGGATGGTCGCTTCGGGAAATATAATTACGCTGACACCCTGCTTTAATTTTTCGGCAGCTAATTTAAACGCTTTGAATGATGATATTTTACTATCGCGGTTAACCGTAATATCTATCGTGCGGAAAAAGAAACCCAGCACTAAATTGCTCAACAATTCTTCCTTACCAATAAACGCATGGTTATCTTTTGCTGCAATACTAATAGCGGATACATCTAAATTTGAGGTATGGTTACCGCATATAATATAGGTGCGTTTCCAGTCTATCTCAACTTCGTATTTTACCCTGAAATAAATTCCTGATATGATGGTGCTGCAAAGGATGATGAACCGCCTGAACCTGTTAATGTATTTATACCGGCTTTGTCTGCGCGAAAGGAAATATAAAATTGGCCAAACCAATATAAAAAAGAACGCTACGCTATACCGGTAAAAATAGGTATGGATTCTTTTTATGATCTTCATGGACACCAAAAATAGGGAAAAGATTATGTAGAGACGCAATATTTTGCGTCTGATGGATGAATTGTATACGTGACACGCAAAATGTTTCGATTTGCACGGGAGACGCAATATTTTGCGTCTGTACAATTTTTCACTAATAATTCCGTACACCTCATCCCGCAACCCGTCCGCATCATCAACGCTAAGATGCGCGGTTTCAACAGGTTTATGCATATAAAAATCGCATATGCCGGGCCGGGTACCATATTTAGTGCCGTCATCCCATAGGTGTTTCCAGCGTTATTAGATGAAACCGGGATGATAGGAACTTTAATTCATAAAACAACAGTTATTATTAACCAGCACGCTCATGGCCGAAATATCTAAATTGGAGGTGTGATTAGGGCAAACTATATAGGTTTTACTCCAGTCGATAGGTTGTTCATAAGTAAAACGATAAAAAAGCCAACCGCTGCGGAGCTGATCAACCCCCAAACGCGCCCGAGTTTGTTCATATATTTATAGCGTAATGGTTTACGCGAAAAATACGAGAGCGCCGGCCATAATGAAAAATAAAAAAATGCCACGCTGAAAACATACAGGTAAAAGTGGATTTTTTTTAACCAATTTCATCGGTACCAAAAATATAAAAATTCCTTACTTTCGCCCACATGGAAACTGTTGTTAGTGGTATCAGGTCGACCGGGAACCTGCATTTGGGTAATTATTATGGCGCCGTGCAAAATTTTGTGAAGATGCAGCATGAGTATCAATGCTATTTTTTTATCGCCGACCTGCACTCATTAACCACACATCCAACGCCTGCCGACCTGCACAGCAATGTGAAGAATGTATTAGTTGAATATTTAGCCGCCGGTATTGACCCCGAACAGGCTACCATATACGTGCAATCGGACGTGCCTGAAGTAGCCGAATTATATCTATATCTAAACATGAACGCCTACCTGGGCGAGTTGGAGCGCAGTACCTCGTTTAAAGACAAGGTGCGTTCGCAGCCCGATAATGTAAATGCAGGTTTGCTAACCTACCCCGTGCTGATGGCAGCGGATATTTTGATACACAGGGCCAGCAAAGTGCCTGTGGGTAAAGACCAGGAGCAGCACCTGGAAATGGCGCGAACTTTTGGCAACCGTTTTAACCGCTTATATAATAAGGACTATTTCCCCGAGCCTTATGCCTTTAACTTTAGCTCGAACCTGGTAAAAATACCAGGACTGGACGGCAAGGGCAAAATGGGTAAATCAGAAGGAGAAGGTAACGCGGTGTTTTTATCGGATGCGCCCGACATTATCCGCAAAAAAGTAATGCGCGCGGTTACCGACAGCGGCCCGACAGTTGAAAACCAAACCAAGCCGGACGAGATACAAAACCTGTTCGACCTGATGAAAGTAGTGTCCGCAAAAGATACTTACGCTCATTTTGACAACCTGTACAATACTTGCCAGGTGCGTTACGGCGATTTGAAAAAGCAGTTGGCCGAAGACATGATTATAGCCACCGCACCGATACGCGAACGTATAAATGAAATAGCTAACGACGAAGTATACCTGCGCCAGGTAGCCCGCCACGGCGCTATCAAGGCCCGCGAAAGCGCCGCGAAAACGATAAAAGAGGTAAGGGAAATTATTGGGTTTAAGCGGTTTTAGTTTTGGTTCAAGCCCCCTCTAAATCTCCCCCGGTGTGCCACCGCTAAAGCTAACGCGACACGCGGTAGGGGAGACTTTTTGATTTGTCTTTATGAAATGTTCTTGTAACGAATATTTAAAGTCCTCGCTACCGGGGAGGATTTAGGTGGGGCTTAACGAAGCGCCTGATTTTATGTTCATAGTTGACGGTTCATAGTTCATGGCATATAGCAGGTCATGGCAAAAATTATTACTTATAAAAAATAACATTTGTTTTAAACGTATAAAACTATTAACTATGAACTATCAACTATCAACTAAAAGATGCACATAGCTATTGTAGGAAACATAGGGGCCGGTAAAACCACGCTCACCGAAATGTTGGCCAAAAATTACGGCTGGGACCCCTTATACGAAGCGGTTGATAATAACCCGTACCTGGAAGATTTTTACAGCGACATGAAACGCTGGAGTTTTAACCTGCAGATATATTTTTTAAACAGCCGCTACCGCCAGATAGTCGATATACAAAAAAGTGGCCGCGATATTATACAGGACCGTACCATTTATGAAGATGCCTACATCTTCGCCGAAAACCTGCACGATATGGGCCTGATGACCAGTCGTGATTATGAAAATTACGAATCTATCTTTAATAATATAACCGAATATATTAAACCGCCCGATCTGCTGGTTTATTTGAAAGCATCGGTGCCAACATTAGTTAACAACATCCAGCGCCGCGGACGTGAGTATGAAATAGGTATCCGTATTGATTACCTGTCAAAACTGAATGAGAAGTACGATAAATGGATAAAGGGCTATAAACTCGGCAAGTTGCTGATATTAGATAAAGACAACCTTGATTTCGCCAACAATACCGAAGATATGGCTTCTATTGTGCAGAAGATAGAGCGGGAGATAAACGGGTTGTTTTAAGAGAGTTGTAAGGGTTGTAAAGGTTGGAGGGGTTGTAAAAGTTGTGAATTTGTAAAATTAAAATAACCTTTAAACTTAAATAGTTGGATAACTCTTTTAATTTTTATAACAACTACAACCTTTATAACTTTTAATAACCAATATGAATATCCTTGCCATAATCCCCGCCCGGTACGCTTCCAGCCGTTTTCCAGGAAAGCCACTGGTTGATATTGGCGGCAAGAGCATGATTCAGCGGGTTTATGAACAAGCCAAAAAGTGCGGGCATTTAGCCGAAGTTATTGTTGCTACAGATGATGACCGCATTTATGACCACGTAATAGCATTCGGCGGCATGGTAGTAATGACCTCGCCAAACCATCAAAGCGGAACTGACCGTTGCGCCGAAGTTGCCCTGGCGCACCCGCAATATGATATTATTATCAACGTACAGGGTGATGAACCCTATATTGACCCGGAACAGATAACCAAACTGGCGCTTTGCTTTAATTCGCCGGACGTGCAAATAGCCACATTAGTAAAACGCGTAAAAGACGACCAGGAACTGCATAACCCCAACTCGCCAAAGGTGGTGGTGAACAAATTATCTGAAGCGATATATTTTTCCCGTTCAGCATTGCCGCATATCCGTGGGGAAGAACCGCAAAACTGGCTGGAGTTTTATCCTTATTTTAAGCATATCGGTATTTACGGCTACCGTGCGGACGTATTGCAGCAAATTACCAAACTGCCCATTTCCTCCTTAGAAAAAGCCGAAAGCCTGGAACAACTGCGATGGATAGAAAACGGTTACCGCATAAAAGTTGCCGAAACAGAATTGGAAACCCATGCTATTGATACGCCGGAAGATTTGTTGAATTTGAAAGTTTGACGAAAAGAAGATGTTAAGCAACCTGTAATTTTAAAACTTCCAATTCGGCCCCACTTGCAATAGCTTCATTACCTTTATCCATTACCAATCGGGTAATTTCTTCCGAAAGATAATAGTGGCCGCAGTTGGTACACACTTCGGCAGGTACATCTTTAATTAATACAATAGCCCCATCTCTTTCTAAAGTTACGGTTACCTTACCTTTTTCGGTAGTGCCTACCTGGCATAATGTACATTCCATGTTAGTTTCTTTTTAATTTAAAATCGGCTTCCCAAATATTCTTATCCGGTTCGTACGTCGTAACAACAATACATCTTTCCAGGCTATCATTTTTTCCTACTACAACATGTATCGGCCGGCTATTGATATAACCTAACATCAAATAACTTGGATAAGGCTTGTCATAAAAGTAACTTACTATTACTTCCCCCCACTCAATTACATATTTAACATTATCTACAGAAATATTACGCTTAAACATTTGTGTGATGGCATGATCACTAAATAACGTTTCATTACAAACCATCAGCTAAGCAGTAAGCGTTGTCTTATACAAATCTAACAATTATTTAAATTACTTCGTTACATTTCCAATTATCGGGGGCTGGCACAGCAGTGTTTTTAATTTCCAACAGACGCAAGTACACTGTTTTTATATGCCCGTTTTTGTAACTGCGATTTTATGCCCTCAAAAATTTTCAACGGACCCTCAGTTACAAACATATTTACCAGCCACGATGGTAACGCGCCACCAGGGTCTAAATGTATAGAGTATTCAACTTTTACCTGGTTGTTACCTATTGGTGTGATGATCCATTTGCCGGTGGCATCAGTAATTCTAACCACGCCTTGTTTTTGCGGTACAAGTCCGGACACCGCTGGACCGGCAATGGTTACAACTTTCGTGTCGGGGTCACGGGTAACTATTAAGTGCGAAATAAAATCCCGGTTATGTACCGGCCAGGGCAAATTAATTTCCGAATAATAATAAAGTTCATTAGCCGAAACCTGCTTTAATAAAACCGATGATTTGGTATGATAAAGCCAGTCGGCACCGGTATTTACATCCATCAGCAGGGACACTAATTGTTCGGGTGTGGCATTAAACGTACCCTCCACTTTCACGGCCTTAACTTTCGATTCGGGCAGTATGCTGGTATATATTTTTATTCCGTCTTTGTCGGTATTAAATTTCCAGTCCGTTTGTGCCTGTGCCGGGTTCAGCGTCCATACAGCCAGCGTTAGGATAAGTAATAAAGCTTTCATTTTATTATGTATTACTTTTTGCATGGCCAAAGTAACAGCATAAAAAAGAGGACAGTTTCATCCCAATGTCACATTATTCAATCGATTGATTAATTGTTTCTTTGGCGTGACAAAAGAGCTTTGGAAGATAAGCCGATTAAGAGGATAATGCCCGGTGAATTGAGAAATCCCAAATTGAAGGGCATCTGTTAAGGAGTAAACCTTTTCAACAAATCTCCCCAATCCCAAAAATTTTCCTACTTTTGTATCCCGTACACAAACAATTGGTATCGGCCTAAAACCGCTGCCCAATTCAACAAAAATCATGACTAAATATATATTTGTTACGGGCGGTGTTACCTCGTCGTTAGGCAAGGGCATTATATCGGCTTCATTAGCCAAGTTGCTGCAATCGCGCGGTTATAGCGTAACTATTCAAAAATTCGATCCTTATATTAATATTGATCCCGGAACATTAAACCCGTACGAACACGGCGAATGCTATGTTACCGAAGACGGTGCCGAAACCGACCTTGACCTTGGCCATTACGAGCGTTTTTTAAATACCCCAACCTCAAAAGCCAACAACATTACCACCGGCCGCATTTATCAAAATGTGATCAACAAAGAACGCGAGGGCGCTTTTTTAGGCAAAACCGTACAGGTTGTCCCGCATATTACCGACGAGATCAAAAGAAACATCCGCATATTGGGCGAAAACGGACAGTATGATATTGTGATAACCGAATTGGGCGGCACCGTAGGCGATATTGAATCGTTGCCGTATATTGAAGCAGTTAGGCAGTTCAGGTGGGAGATTGGTTCGGGTAATTCATTGGTTATCCATTTAACGTTAATACCATTCTTAGCCGCAGCCGGCGAGTTAAAAACCAAACCTACCCAGCACTCGGTAAAGATGTTGCTGGAGTACGGCATACAGCCGGACATATTGGTTTGCCGTACCGAACATCACCTCAACCAGGACATCCGTAAAAAAATCGCCTTGTTTTGTAACGTTGGGGTAGGGGCCGTTGTCGAATCAATAGATGCGTCTACCATTTATGACGTGCCTTTACTGATGTTAAAAGAGCATTTAGATCGTACCGTATTAGCTAAATTAAAGCTGCCGCATAAAAACGAGCCTGACTTAGATAGCTGGAAAGACTTTTTAGGTCGACTGAAAAACCCTACATCCGAAGTAAGGATAGGGTTAGTAGGTAAATATGTGGAGTTGCCGGATGCTTATAAATCCATCATCGAATCGTTTATCCACGCGGGTGCAAAAAACGAATGTAAGGTGCGGGTAGAATATATCCCGTCGGAACATTTAACACCAGATAACGCCATTGAAAAATTGCGTGGACTGCACGGCGTGTTGGTAGCGCCCGGTTTTGGCGAACGCGGGTTTGAAGGTAAAATACAGGCTATACGTTATGTGCGCGAAAATAACATACCGTTCTTCGGTATATGCCTTGGTATGCAATGCGCTGTGGTTGAATTTGGCCGCAATGTTTTAGGATTGACAGATGCCAGCAGTACCGAAATGAACCCCGAAACCACTAACCCGGTTATCGCGATGATGGAGGAGCAAAAAAAGGTGATCAATAAAGGCGGCACCATGCGCCTGGGCGCTTATGCCTGCGAAATTAAAAAAGGCAGCAAGGCCGCCGCCATATATGGCAAAACCAGTATTACCGAACGCCACCGTCACCGGTACGAGTTTAACAACGATTACTTGAAACAGTATGAAAAAGGCGGTTTGGTACCATCGGGCTTTAACCCCGAAAATAACCTGGTAGAGATAGTAGAATTAAAAAATCACCCGTTTTTTGTGGGTGCGCAGTTCCACCCCGAATTAAAATCAACAGTTGCAAATCCGCATCCACTTTTTATTAACTTTGTCGCCGCTTCGCTGGCCTATGCCCGCAAAAAATAGAATATAGTACGATACATATATAATGGATAAAAATACGTTTACAGGATTACTCCTGATTATGCTCATCATAGCCGGCTCGGTTTATTTTATGAAGCCGTCTACCGCCGAGCTGCAAAAAGAAAGATTATTACAACATAACGATTCTTTAAAAAAAGCAGGCATAATCCCTGCCGCTGCCGCATCTGCTACTAAAGCCGATAGTTCTAAAATAGCAAAACCAATTGATACCGCAGCTTTAAAAAGCCCATTTGGCGGTACAATAAATGGAACAGAAAAATTCATCACGCTTGAGAATGATTCTATCCGTGTTAAATTAAGCACAAAAGGCGGCAGGGTTTATTCGGTTGAACTAAAGAACTATAGAACCTTTGATAAAAAGCCGCTGATATTGTTCGATGGCGACCAAAATACCTTTGGCTATACTTTTGCGGCCGCCAGCACCATCGTGCGGACTAACGACCGTTACTTTACCCCAAGCGGCGGAGATATAAAAGTAACCGGGAAAGATTCCAATTCTGTCACCATGCGTTTGAGTTATACCCCAACGCAGTATATTGATTATATCTATACTTTAAAGGGCGATGGTTATAAATTGGGCTTTACCATTAAGCCGGTTGGCCTGGACAATGTTATCGCCAACAACAATGCCATTAACCTTGATTGGGCAACCAGTGTGCGCAAACAGGAATTAAGTATGCTGCCCGAGCGCCAGTACACAACTGTTTGGTACAATAAGGTAGGTGACGACGTTGACTACATCAGCGAAACAAAGGATGACCAAAAAGATATTCCGGATAAACTGGAATGGGTAGCGTTTAAAGCCCATTTCTTTTCAAATGTGCTGATAAGTAAAACAGGATTTTCAAAATCAAATCTTTCTGTAAGTATTGATACTGCCGATCATGAACATATCAAACAAATGAAAGCCAGCCTGGTAGTAACCCGCAATGCGGACGGCACTTACCCTATGGCATTTTATTTTGGCCCTAACCGCTTTTCAACCTTAAAAACCTATGGCGACAACCTGCATAAACTGGTTTACATGGGTTGGCCGATATTCGCGTTCATTAACCGCTGGGCGGTATTGCCGGTATTTAATTTTCTGAACCAGTTTAACTGGAATTATGGGTTCATTATCCTTGCATTAACCATTATTTTAAAGCTGGTTTTATCACCGTTAACCTACAAGTCGTACTTATCAATGGCTAAGATGCGGATTTTAAAGCCCGAGATGGACGAAATTAAGGCTAAAGTTGGCGAAGATAACCCTACCTTATTACAACAGGAATATCTCAAACTCTATAAAAAGGCGGGGGTAAACCCATTAGGCGGATGCTTGCCATTGCTGATACAAATGCCTATTGTTATCGCTTTCTTCCGGTTTTTCCCAAGTTTATTTGAACTGCGCGGGCAAAGCTTTTTATGGATGCACGATCTGTCTACTTATGATTCATTCATCACCTTTGGTTTTACCCTACCGTTTATAGGCGACCACTTAAGTTTGATGTGCGTGTTAATGACCATTTCTACCCTGATATATACTTATTTCAATAACCAGATATCAGGGGTAAGCGGGCAGATGAAATATATAGGATATATTACCCCAATAATGTTCCTGGGCTTTTTGAATAGTTACCCGGCAGGTTTAAATTATTATTACTTTTTGGCCAATATGCTTACGTTTACGCAGCAATATATTATCCGTCTGATGGTTGATGATAAAAAGATTCACGCTCAGATACAGGAAAATAAAAAGAAGCCCGACGACCCCAAGAAGAAAAAATCAGGCTTCGCCTCCAAAATGGAAGAAATGATGCGACAACAACAGCAGGTGCAGGCGAAAAAGAAATAGCGATTAGAGATTAGTTGATTAGAGATTAGTCCTGTCAGTTCATAAAGGCCGCGTTCATTATTTGAACGTGGCCTTTTAATTATAAACTTATGTCATTTCGAGCGACAGCGAGAAATCTATACACATGCCATTCCCTGGCGCTAAGTATTGAATAACCCAACTAATCTCTAATCACCAATTAACTAATCACTAAAATCACTACATTTACCTCCATGTATGCAATAGTTGATATCGAGACTACGGGAGGGCATGCCAGTGCCAATGGGATAACTGAAATTGCTATTTGCATACATGATGGCAATGAGGTGGTTAAACGCTATTCAACACTCATCAATCCCCATAGAGAGATACCTATTTATATACAAGCCCTTACGGGGATCAATAATGATATGGTTAAAAATGCCCCATCATTCGGGCAGGTGGCACACGAAATTTACCAATTGCTTAACGGGCAGATATTTGTAGCCCACAATGTTAATTTCGACTATTCATTTGTAAAATATCACCTGGGCATGGCCGGTTACGATCTGCAAAGTAATAAACTATGTACGGTAAGACTTGGCCGCAAAATAATGCCCGGCCTGCCATCATACAGCCTGGGCAAATTATGCCGGCATTTGGGTATTGAGAATGACAGTCGCCACCGTGCCGCAGGCGATGCCAATGCTACCGCGACATTGTTTAGCTTATTGCTGCAAAAAGATAAAGACAATCATATCAAAGCCGCGTTAAAGCAAAACTCAAAAGAGCAGGTGTTGCCACCGAATTTATCAAAAAAAGCAATTGTACAATTGCCATCATCGCCGGGTATATATTACTTTCACGATGCTAAAGGCAAAGTAATTTATGTAGGCAAGGCAAAGAATATTAAAAAGCGCGTCTCCAGTCATTTTACGGGTAATAATCCCGGTTTGCAGCGGCAGGAGTTTCTGCGGAATATCCATCAAATCACTCACCAGGTTTGCGGAACAGAATTGATTGCTTTTGTGCTGGAAGCTGTCGAAATAAAACGCCTTTGGCCTAAATATAACCGCTCGTTAAAGCGGTTTGAACATGCCTTCGGCCTTTATGTGTTTGAAGATCAGCGCGGATTTTTAAGGTTAGCCGTGGATAAACACCGGAAAAATCACCAAACCGTTTATACCTGTAATACCTTGCACGAAGGCTACAGTTTATTAAACCGCCTGATTGAAACTTTCGGACTTTGCCCCAAACTTTGCTTTATCCAAAACAATACGCAACCCTGCACGGGGATTGATGGCGACAAATGCGCCTGCAATGGTCACGGTTCTGTTAATGATTATAACCGCAAGGTAAACTTCGCGCTCGACGAGCTAAAAGAGGCCCTGCCTACCTTCGCTATTCGGGATGAAGGCCGTACGCATGATGAACATAGCTGCATCCTGATAGAAAAAGGTCAGTTTTATGGTATGGGCTATATCGCCGGTGATGCCGAGGCCAATGACCTGCACCAGCTTAAAAATTACCTCACCCCATATCCCGGCAATGATTATATCAAAACAATGGTGCATAATTACGCAGCAAGGTATCCGCAGCGAAAAGTGGTTTTCGCAGGGTAGTGATTGGAGATTAGTGAAATTTATCCGTTAAATTGTGCCATCGGCACAACCCTTTGTATATCTAAATTTAATAAGGTAAAAGCGTGCCGTAGGTATGCAACTGTGCGCCTGTCAGGGCAGCCACTGACGTGACATTTTTCATTTGTTTTGCTTATGCTACAAATAAGTAGCCCCGATGGGGCAAGAATGTCCGGATATTGTTTTCTGCATCTGTAAGCCCTAAGAGCAAGTACGTTAATTTTATCTTCGCAATCGATTACAGTTATATGAATTTTGTATATTGCAGCCACAAAAAATCACTATAAAAACCACAAAATAAAAATCATCATGGCAGGAAAATTAACCGGAAAAGTTGCAATCATAACCGGCGCAAGTGCCGGTATAGGCAGGGCAAGTGCGATAGCATTGGCCGAAGAAGGCGCACATATCATCATTACCGCCCGCAGGGGAGACAGGCTGCACGAACTGGTAGCCGAAATTAAAAAATTGGGTTCGGATGCTACCGTTGTTGTTGGCGATGCCCGCGAAGAAAGCACAGCGCTCGCAACTGTTAAAGCCGCACTTGCAGTTACAGGTAAGATTGATATCCTGCTGAACAATACCGGCATGGGTATTTACAAAAACCTGGTGGATACCAGCCTGGAAGATTATGATACCATGATGGATACCAATATGCGTTCGGGCTTTTTATTTACGAGGCATGTTGTTCCCGAAATGATCAAACAAAAAAGCGGTACTATACTGATGTTGTCGTCAATGGCAGGGGTTTACGGCTTTGCAGGCGAAGCGGTTTATTGCTCAACCAAATTTGCGCAGGTGGGCTTTGCCCAGGCGTTAGACCGCGAATTAAGGCCGCATGGTATAAAAGTAGGCGCTATATGCCCCGGTGGTGTAAAAACCGAATTTGCAATAGGTACAGGCCGTACACAGGAAGGTGTTGACCAATCAGGTATGCTGGAAGCGGAAGATGTTGCAAGCGCTGTATTGTTGGCTTGCACACAATCGTCAAATTCGCGTATTATCGAAATACAGATGCGTACAATGGCGGAAGCGCTGGCATAAAGGAAAGTTTAATCCTGGCGGTCAAATTTCATCCGTTTCCCAACCACGTTCGTAACAAACCTGCTCTTGCTCCAAACCAAATTACCCGATACAATGGTATGCGCAATCTTTGATTGAAAGGTAGTGCCCTCAAACGGGCTCCATTTGCATTTGTATAGAATGTTGTCCGTAGTTACCTTCCACGGATCGTTCAAATTAACCAGCACCAAATCGGCCCAATAGCCCTCGCGGATAAAGCCGCGTTTTTCTATTTGAAAACACGTTGCCACATTATGTGCTGTTTTTTCGGCTATCTGTTCCATGGTTATTTTGCCTTGATGATATAACTCTAATAAGGCTGGCAGGGCATGTTGCACCAATGGTCCGCCTGATGGTGCCTGCAAATAGGGTTGGGCTTTTTCTTCAATAGTATGCGGAGCATGGTCGGTAGCAATAACGTCGATATGTCCATCTAATACCGCCTTTAAAATACCATCGCGGTCATGTTCGGTTTTAATGGCCGGGTTCCATTTGATGAGGTTGCCTTTGGTTTCATAGTCTTTATCAGAGAACCATAAATGATGCACACAGGCCTCGGCGGTTATCCGTTTATCCTTTAGCGGGGTGGTATTATCAAATAAATGGGTTTCTCTTTCAGTAGAAATATGCAGGATATGCAAACGCGTATTATGCTTTTTAGCCAGTTCAACTGCCATCGATGAGGACAGGTAACAGGCTTCGGCGCTGCGTATTTTAGGGTGCAGCCTAACCGGGATATTCTCGCCCAATAATTGTTTATAATGGTTCAGGTTGCTTTTGATGGTCGCCTCATCCTCGCAATGCGTGGCTATCAGCATGGGCGATTGCATAAACAAATTTTCCAGCGTGGCCGGGTTATCCACCAGCATATTTCCGGTAGACGAGCCCATAAAAACTTTGATGCCGCAAACGTTTGCCGTATCGGTGCGTAAAACCTCATCCAAATTATCATTGGAAGCACCCATATAAAACGAATAGTTAGCAGGCGAGTTACGCGCCGCTATCTGGTATTTATCTTCCAGTAACTCCTGCGTCAGCGTGTTGGGCACTGTATTGGGCATCTCCATAAACGAGGTAATGCCGCCTGCCACCGCCGCCCACGATTCGGAATGAATATCACCCTTATGCGTCAGCCCCGGCTCACGAAAATGTACCTGGTCGTCAATTAAACCGGGCAAAAGGTGCAGGCCTTCGGCATTGATAACTTCATCTACATCAGCGTTGATAGATTTATCGATGCGTTCAATAAAACCATTTTTTACAAGAATATCAGCAATATATTGCTTGTTTTCGTTAATAATGGTTGCGGATTTGATGAGAATTGATGCCATGTATTTATTTCGGATTTTTCACTATTGTTTGTTTTCAGTGGTGTTCAAGAGGGCTTCGCAGTTTCGGATGTTCGATTTCGGAGTTATTTTGTTCTCTATTTATTAAAATGATTGCGTGCTTCTTTTTAGGTTTTGTACTGATCATTGTTTATTGTAGGCACATTCAACAAAAATTATTTGAAGCTTTTGTTTGATTTTATTGGATTCGAAAATTGCTCAAGTTCTACTTTTTCCTTTAACCTCATCCCTCAAATATAAAGAAGGAGATTAGATTTGTCAACTTTTTAAAAGTTGACAAATTTTTCGGACTAAAAAGCCTTTCTCCTTTCCCCTCAAAGAAAACTATCTTTGCTGCATGTCCACAACTTTCGAGGATTTTCAATTTAACAGGCAAATTTTAAATGCCATTACCGATGCCGGTTATACCGAACCTACGCCTATCCAGCAAAAAGCCATTCCGCCAATTTTAAACGGGCAGGATGTAATGGGCATAGCGCAAACCGGCACGGGTAAAACCGCCGCCTACGTATTGCCCATATTGATGAAGCTAAAATACGCACAGGGCGATCATGCCCGCGCACTCATCATTGCACCAACCCGCGAATTGGCTATACAGATAGAAGAAAACATCAAAACATTTGCCGCCAATACCGATTTGCGGGTGGTTGCCATCTACGGCGGCCTCGGCCCCAAAACGCAAATCGAACTGATCAATAAAGGCGTTGATATTATTGTAGCAACTCCCGGCCGCTTTATGGATATTTACCTGGCAGGGCATATTGTTACCAAAACATTGCAGGTATTAGTGCTGGATGAAGCCGACAAAATGATGGATATGGGTTTTATGCCGCAGATAAACCGCATACTGGAGGTGGTGCCGCGCAAACGGCAAAACCTGCTTTTTTCGGCTACCATGTCGGATAAGATACACCAGTTATCAGCTAACTTTTTGGAGTTCCCAACGGTTATTGAGGTTAGTCCGCAGGCCACACCTGCCGAAACGGTAGAGCAAAAATTGTACTTTGTGCCTAATGTAAAAACCAAGATCAACCTGTTAAAAAAACTGCTGGACGAAGAAGGCAACATCACCAAGCTAATGATATTTTGCAAAACGCGCACGGCGGCAGAGGATGTATATAAGTTTTTGTCGCGTAAATTTGGCGAAGGTGAGGTAAAAGTATTACATGCCAATAAAGGGCAAAATACCCGCATCAATTCTATGAACGCGTTTAAAAATGATGAGGTGAAGATATTGGTAGCTACCGATGTGGCATCGCGCGGGATTGATGTAAGCGATGTAAGCCATGTTATTAACTTTGATGTGCCTGTGGTATTTGAAGATTATGTACACCGTATAGGCCGAACAGGCCGCGCCCTGCAATCGGGCGAGGCCATTACCTTTTGTAACCCTGCCGAAGAATATTATTTAAAGAAGATACAAAAACTGATACGCCAAATGGTACCTGTATTTGATATTCCTGCCGATGTATTTATAGAGGCAACACCCTACGAGGAAAGACAAGACCAGGACCGTGAGATAGATATGCAAAAACGCAAGGACGATCCTGATTTTAAAGGTGCGTTCCACGAAAAGAAAACCACGAACCAGCACAAAAAATTTGATGCTGCAAAAGCAAAGAAGTTAGGACACCCCAAGCCGGGGGCAAAAGGGCCGGCGAGGAGTTTTAAGAAGAAACATTAAATAAAAAACCACCTATGTCATTTCGAGCGATAGCGAGAAATCTATACACCTGCAATGTAGCACACTGCAAAGCTGGAATGACTTGTGTATAGATTTCTCTCCGCCAAAAGGCGGATCGAAATGACAAAATAGTATTTATCAAAATAATGAAATTCAGAATAACCCCCCTAAACATTGCCAGCGCGGCTTTTTTAGTATTGGCAATTTACACATTTATGCACGGCGCGGGCGTTGCAGGTAGCAAAAGCATCCACCTGGGCACGGCAATGGGCTTGATATTCATCCTGTTTGCCTTTGTAGTGTCATTTATGGATGTAATGCTGCGTAATTTTTTTCCGCAGACTAAAAAGTTATGGTTAATAGAGCTAAGCTTTATAACTTTGGCAGCTATTATATTTTTACTTGTTAAATAGATACTGATGAAAACTGCTGAAATAAAGCTGACCATAGACCTTGACGATAATAACGTGCCCGAACGCATTATGTGGGAATCGACAGATTCAAAAACTAAAGAGGCGTTGCCTGTAAAATCATTTATGCTGGCGCTTTGGGACCAAAACTACAATAATGCTTTGCGTATCGACTTATGGACCAAAGATATGCCTGTTGACGAAATGAAGACTTTCTTCTATCAAACATTAATGACCATGGGTGACAGCTTTTTGCGCGCTACCGGCGAAGAGAACATTGTGGAAGACCTGCGCGATTACTGCGCCCATTTTGCCGATAAAATGGAGATAGCCAAATAATTATATTTATTATTTGCAAGGCAACCGTGTGTGTAAATTACAAATCAAAAAAAATACATAATTTTAACGGCCCCGTTAAAACAAAACGATTGATTTTTTCTTATTGTGGTGTAATTTTATGTCTGCTGGGCATTAATTGCGCACATGGTTAAATTTATTTAATGCATTTGCACATCAAATCCTGATTAAATGGTAAAACTATCTTTTCGTACCCAGGTATTAGCTGGGTTCACGGCCTCTGTTGTATTGGTATTAGCTGTTGGCATACTTTCTTTCAGAAGCATTAGCCAGTTTAGAGGGGATACTGTTTGGGTTGAACATACCCAAAAAGTTATAAAAACATCCGGCGACTTACAACAGCTATTGATAGATGCCGAAACCGGTATGCGGGGGTATGTTGCCACAGGCGAGCCGGTCTTTCTTGATCCCTACACTGCCGCACTGCCGAAGATCAGCACCAGCATTAATGATCTGAAAGAACTTATAAAAGATAATCCCATTGAAGTAAGGCGGGTTGATTCGATATCAAATTTAGTGCGTGATCAGTTAGCTATTCTGAAAACGAATATTGATATGCGCCCTGAAAAAGGATTGGATTTCATGGTGCAAAATCACATGCTTTTCAACGGTAAGCATAGTATGGATCAGATCCGTGTGCTGAACAGCCATATAGATGAAACGGAGAATAATTTATTGGCGCAGCGTAAGCTGAATTCAGACCGGTCATCAACCAGCGCTATAGTTATCATCATTACCGGATCCGTCATATTCCTGGTGATCATATTGGTGCTGTTTTTCTACATACAAGGCACCTTTGAGCAGCAAAAGAAGATAGAGGAAGAAATACGTGTTACCAACGCTGAACTTGAAGATGTATTAAGCGAAAATGAAGCCAAAAACTGGCTGCTTACCGGCACCGGTTTACTAAACGAAAAAATGCAGGGCCAGCAAAGCGAAAAAGAACTGGCACAAAATATATTAACCGAGATATGTAGCTATGTAAAAGCATTAACAGGCACATTTTACCTGCTTAATGAAAAAGAAGCTAACCTTGAGCTGTATGCCTCATACGCGTTTCACAATTTGGATTCGCTTAAAAAAACGGTCCGGATAACAGAGGGCTGGTTAGGGCAGGTTGCAAAGGATAAAAAAGTGGCTATTGTTAAAGGTAAGCTGAATGACAAGCTGAACCTGGAATCATCGCTGGTAAGCGATGCCCTTACCGAAAGTATAATTGTTCCTTTCTTTTTTGATAAAAAACTAAAAGGCGTAATTGAAGTAGCCTTTAAAGATGCGCTAAGCAGCAGTGGGCACAACTACATTTTGGCGATTGCTAATGATATTGGCATAGCCGTAAACACCGCCCAGGCCCGTACCATTATGCACGACCTGTTTGAGGAAACCCAGCAACAAGCCGAAGAACTATCCGCGCAGCAGGAGGAAATGCGGGTTACCAACGAGGAGTTGCTGAACAAAACAGAAATGTTGCAGGCATCGGAAGAAGAGTTAAAAGTACAGCAAGAGGAGCTACGGTCTATAAATGCCGAGCTGGAAGAAAAAGCCAGCCTGCTGGAAGAAAAAAACCAGGCTATTGAAGAGGCCCGCGGCGCTATTAACGCCAAAGTAGAGGAACTGGAAATAACGGGTAAATATAAGTCGGAATTTTTGGCAAATATGAGCCATGAATTACGCACCCCGCTTAACAGTATACTGGTATTGGCGCGCATATTAAAAGATAATAAACCGGCTAACTTATCAGAAGACCAGGTGAAATACGCCAGCGTAATATTTAATGCCGGTAATGACCTGCTTACATTGATCAATGATATACTTGACCTTTCAAAAATTGAATCGGGTAAGCTGGATATGCAGAACGAGCAGATCAAGGTATCCGATATTTTAAACGACATGGAAATGTTGTTTGCCGAAATAGCGGCTGGCAAGAACATCAAATACACCACAAGTGTAAGCAAAGTACCCGGACATATATATGCCGATAAGGGCAGGATAGAACAGGTGCTGAAAAATCTGCTATCCAATGCGTTTAAGTTTACGCCCGAAAACGGTTCAATAGCTATAAACGTTGTGCCGGGTAAAAAAGAGGGAACCATAAGTTTTTGTATAAAAGATTCGGGCATTGGCATATCTGCCGACAAGCAAAAAATTATATTCGAGGCATTTCAGCAGGCCGACGGCTCTACCAGCCGTAAATATGGTGGTACGGGTTTAGGTTTGTCCATAAGTCGCGAATTGGCCACATTACTGGGCGGTGTTATAACTTTGGTTAGTGAGCCGGGCAAGGGAAGTGAATTTATTTTAACTATACCATTGGAAGCTACAGACGCTATTGTAGAACAGGCTTTGCCAGATGTAGAAACCTTAAAGCCGGTTGGTGAATTTTTAAAACCTGTGATAAAAAAGGCTGACCGCCCCAGTGATAAAGAAGCAACCGTAGTTATTGTAGAAGATGATAAAAACTTTGCCGACATATTGAAAAACTACGCGCAGGATCATGGCTACCGGTCAATTATGGTGTATGAGGGCACAAACGCCGTTGAAATCATCAAAGAAAATCTTCCCGACGCTGTAATACTGGATATTATGCTTCCCGGTAAGGATGGCTGGCAGATACTGAAGGAATTAAAGACTATCGAAGAAACCTCGCAAATCCCGGTACATCTAATGTCGGCAGGCGACGCGGCTGCCAATAAAGTACGGCGTGAGGGTGCTATCAGCTTCCTTAAAAAGCCAATTGATACCACTGCGCTGGATAAACTGTTTGGCGATATTATGCTGCATACCGGCACGCGCTTTACCCAAATATTATTGATTGAAGACCATAAAGCGCAAAGCCAGGCGTTGAAAGATTTGATGGTAAGCAACGGCATAACCGTCGACCAGGCATTTGATGGTGAATCGGCCAACCGTATGTTGCACGAAAAAGAGTACCAATGTGTAATACTCGATATTAACCTGCCAGACATGTCAGGGCTCGACCTGCTGGATAAGATAAAAGCGGTTGATAAATTTTCGTCACTCCCCGTAATTGTTAACACGGCTATGGAACTGGATAAAACATCGGTTTCCCGCCTCATGAAATATGCCGATGCGATGGTGGTTAAAACAAATAAATCATCAGACAGATTGATAGATGAGGTAAACCTGTTTTTAAACAAAATAAGTGAAACAACTAATTATAACAGCCAACGCCACCCAATAAGTAAACCCGCTATGACTACTACCCGTAAAGACACCATTAAAGGCAAAAAGGTATTGATCGTTGACGACGACGTGCGGAATATATTTGCGTTAAGCAGCGCACTTGAAAATTATGACCTGATTGTTGAAACAGCCTTTGACGGCGAAGACGCGATAAATAAGCTTGAAGAAATTAAGGACATTGATATTGTGCTGATGGATATTATGATGCCTAAGATGGATGGCTATGAAGCTACCAGGTATATTCGGCAGCAAAGCAAGTGGGCCAAGCTGCCCGTTATTGCGCTTACTGCCAAGGCCATGAAAGATGACCGCGAAAAATGTATTGCAGCCGGCGCTAATGATTACATTACCAAGCCTGTTGATATTGACCGGCTGATATCATTAATGCAGCTTTGGATGGAGCGATAATGGAGGGTTTAACAAGCACCATAAGTCAAAAGCAATTAGAGGAGTTGATAGGCCTGGTAAGGAAAATTTATGGGTTTGATTTTTCCGATTATACAAAAGCATCCTTAAAACGAAGGATATTGAGGATAATGATGCTCAAAAAACTGGAGTTTTATGACTTAAAACATATATTAGTTAACAATGTTGAATTTTTCCAGGAGTTTTTAGAGGAAATAACAGTAAACGTCACCGAGATGTTCCGTGACCCGGCCCTATATAAAGCATTATATAACCAGGTTATTCCTTACCTTTCTACTTATCAGCATATAAAAATTTGGTGCGCGGGTTGTTCGTCTGGCGAGGAGGCTTATTCATTAGCCATATTAATGCAAGAGGCCGGATTAGAAAAAAAATCATTTATTTACGGCACGGATATCAACACGGAGGTACTTAAAGAAGCGCGAAAAGGCATATATAGCCTGCGTAAAATTAAAAGCTATGCCGAAAATTACCAGCTCTCGGGGTTAAAAGGCTCAATTACCGACCATTTTACTATTTTGTATGATGCCGCTACTATTCATAATGAATTTAAAAATAATACGTTATTTTCTGTTCATAACCTGATATCTGATAATATTTTCAATGAGTTTCAAATGATTAGCTGCAGAAATGTGTTTATTTACTTTGAAATTGACTTACAGGAAAAAATATTAGAACTTTTTTATAACAGTTTATGCCCGCATGGTTTTTTATGCCTCGGTAGCAAAGAAACCATACGCTCGGATAAATTCAGGAAGAAGTTTAAGGTTATCAACTTAGCGGAAAATATCTATCAAAAAATTGGCTCTTGATAAACACATAATTAAACGCTGGCACAATGCTGATATATTGTTGCTGGGCGGTTCTGCGGGCTCATTCAAATTAATATTTGAGGCAGTTAAGGGCCTGTCTCCTGCTTTGAATAAAACAGTTATCATCGTTATTCACCGGAAAAGGAACTTTTTTAGCGAGATCGAAAAACTATTCAATGAGAATATCCGTATGAAATTCAGGGAAATTGTTGACAAGGACAAAATAGAGGTGAATACTGTTTATATTGCCCCCGCAAACTACCATACACTAATTGAAAAACAAGGTTACTTTAGTTTAGATGTATCAGACGCGGTATGGTATTCAAAACCATCAATAGATGTAACATTTGAAAGCGCCGCCGATATTTATAAAGACCGTTGCGCGGCTATATTATTTTCGGGGGCTAACCAGGATGGGGCAGAAGGATTACTGAATTTACGCGATAGCGGCTCTTTAACTATAGTTCAGCACCCGGATGATGCCGAAATGGACACCATGCCCAGGTCGGCAATTGATATAAATGCCGCCGAATATATTTTAAGAACAACAGAGATATTAACACTTCTGAAAACATAATTTTTTATTCCGTACCCTTTATTTGAAAATTAATGACCCCAGTTAATATCCTGCTTGTTGATGACCGCGAAGAAAACATAATAGCGCTCGAAGCGCTGTTAACGCGCGATGATATCCGCATTTTTTCTACTACATCTCCTAACGACGCGCTTAAAATTGCCTGGGAAAACCAGATATCAATAGCCCTTATTGATGTCCAGATGCCCGAAATGGATGGCTTTGAGCTGGTTGAAATACTCAAATCAAACCCGCGCACAAAAGACATACTGGTTATTTTTGTAACCGCCATATCCAAGGAAGCTAAATACGCCGTAAGGGGCTTAGGTGCAGGCGCAGTTGATTACCTGTATAAACCGCTCGATCCGTATATCACTTCTGCTAAAGTCGACTCGTTTATTCAGCTTGCCAGGCATAATGCCGATATTAAGCAGAAAAATGAAGAATTACAAAATTTCGCCGTAGTTGTGAAAAATTCTGCCGATATTATCTGTGCCATAGATGCGCAAAACCTGCGTATAAAAAGCATTAATCCTGCTGTTGAAAAAATATTAGGGTTTAAGGCAGAAGAATTAGAAGGCAAAAATATCATCGACCTGGTTGTTGAGCCTGAACAGGGGGCGTTCAGAAAGAAATTGGGTGAAATGATAAAGGATAATCTTGGTCTTTCGATTTTCGAGTTCCGGTTTCACACGTTTGATAAAAGAACCTTATGGGCCGAATGCCGGGCATCTTATCGTAACAGGACAATATTTTTAAACATCAACGATATATCACCCGCCAAAAGTTACCTGCAGCAGCTAATCAAATCAAAAGAAGAGGCCGAACACGGTAAAAAAGTAAAGGAAACTTTCCTGGCCAATATGAGCCATGAGTTGCGCACGCCCATTGCGGGCATTATAGGATTGGTTGAGCTTTTAAAGGATACAGATGTTACCGATCAGCAGGCGCACATGCTTAAACTTGTGGAAACATCGTCGCAATCATTATTAGGTGTAATTAATGATGTGCTGGATATTTCAAAAATTGAGGCCGGCAAATTTAATATAGTACGGTCGCCCAATAACCTTTACGATCTTGTAAATTCTGTACGCAGCTTATTGAAATTTAAAGCGGATAAAAAAGGCATTGAATTGTTTTTAGAAATAGAACCGCAGGTGCCGAAAAATATTATGGTCGATTCGCTGCGGTTAAACCAGGTATTGATGAATTTATTAAGCAATGCCATCAATTTTACCGACAGAGGGTATGTGAAATTAAAAATAGCTGTACTTAAAGATAATAGCGATAAAGTAAAGCTGAAATTTAGCGTAGAGGATACGGGCATAGGTATACCAGCCGACCGGTTATCGGGAATTTTCGAGTCGTTTGAACAGGCAGATGATGATACAGCCAACAGATATGGCGGTACGGGTTTGGGTTTAACCATTGTGAAAAAACTGGTAGAATTAAAAGGTGGCGACATAAGCGTAAGCAGCCAGGTAGGCAAGGGGAGTGTTTTTAACTTTACCAACTGGTTTAGCATTGTTGACGCGCCTAAAAAAACGATCGCGGAAAAGCCCGGCAAAACACTCGCCCCATTCCCCAACCTGAACGTTTTGGTAGCCGAGGATAATATGGTTAACCAGTTTATGCTGTCAAAAATGTTAAAAGATTGGGAAGTGCAGTTCGATATGGTTGATAACGGGCGCAAAGCCATAGATAAGCTGAAACAGAAAAATTACGATCTGTTACTGATGGATACCCATATGCCCGAAATGAATGGCTATGAAACCACAAAAAGTATCAGGTTCGACTTTGATGAGCCGATAAGGAGTATCCCTATAATATCACTGTCTGCTGCAATACTGGGGCATGAGCAAAACGAAGCCATAGCCACAGGAATGAATGATGTGCTTTCTAAACCGTTCCAGCCTTACCAGCTACATGAAAAGATAAAGAAGCTAATGAAGGATAAAGTGCTGATCAAAGCGCCAGCTTAGTTTGCCCTATATCCAATACTTTAGCCTCATGTTCTAACAGCCATTGTTTACGCCATAAGCCCCCTGCATAACCTGTAAGGCTGCCATTGGCACCAATTACACGGTGGCATGGAACTACTACCCATAAATTATTTTTGCCATTAGCTGCCGCTATAGCCCTTATGGCCAGCGGGCTGTTCATTCGGTTGGCCTGCTCGCCGTAACTTATGGTTTTGCCGTAATCAATTTTTAAAAGTTGCTGCCAAACCCGTTGCTGAAAATCAGTACCGGGCTGTTTGATCGGAAAATCAAATACTTTCCGTTCGCCCCTGAAGTATTCATCTAATTGCCGGGTAGTTGTCTTTAATAAATCCGATTGCGGCGCATCCACAGCAATTTCTTCATCCAGTATTTTTATCGAACTAATAAAACCGTCATCTTCCGTTATTCTTACAATTCCTAAAGGTGTACGGTGGTGCATGGGTGTTAAAGATTGAAGATTAGTTAATTAAAGATTAGTTATGTCAGGTTTTAAGCGCCGCGCTTAAGTTCAAAATTAATCAATAA
>Ga0302309_10000605_pt1 | contig 40399 bp, 40 predicted proteins | sample III_Palsa_N1_1_FD_200453 | JGI IMG/M metagenome (GOLD analysis project Ga0302309, IMG submission 200453) | Peat permafrost microbial communities from Stordalen Mire near Abisko, Sweden - III_Palsa_N1_1 | ecosystem: Environmental > Terrestrial > Soil > Palsa > Peat permafrost | place: Sweden...
TTTAATGGCGTTATCATAATCCTTATCACCGAGGTATTGCTGCCCTACCTGGTAATATATCTGGTCCTTAAACTCCTTGTTATTGGGATTTTTAAGCAGATCTTTTAATTGATCGATACGGCTTTCTTTTGCGCCGTTGCCCATATCGGCAATACGTATCTCGTTCAGTTGCGCATTAAAGGCCATTTCAAAATTAGCATTGCTGCGCGCTATGTGCGAATAATTGGCATAGGCATCCTTATTATTACCGTTCAGCTCCTGTAGCTGGGCAAGTATAAAACGCCAGCGCAACCGCAGTTTATTGTCATTGCAATATTGAATAGCCTGAACGCCCATTACTTCGCCATCTTTATAATTCTGTACATCAATGTCGTACTGGAGCTCTGCAGCATACACATCTGCCGGGTTTCTTTTTTTAGGGTTGATGTTTTGGAACGCGCTATCGAGCGAAACTTTAGCCGTATCCGGATGATTGAGATAAAGTTGTGTGCGCGCCTTCCAAACCAATGCAGTCTGCACCAAATTTATCTCCTTTGGAAACGAGCGTATCACGTAAGAGAAATATTCCGAAGCATCGAAATAATTTCCGCCCAGGTAATTGGCCTTGCCCATAACCAGGTAGGCATCGCCTATATAACGGCTCTGGTCCTTATCATAAATGATCTTGTTGGCTTTGTCAACGACCGATTGAAGGTCTTTGTCGAGCCCGGTATTTTTGGATGTAGAAGTAGTATCCTGGTAAACCTGCAATATTTCGTTATAGGAGTCGACAAAGGCAAGGGCATAAGCCTGTTGTTTTTCCAGTAATATCTGGTTAGCGTTGAACAGGATATTGTAATGGGCAGTAAGATTTTGCATAGAACGGTTAAAGCCGTTCTTTTTTTGAAACGAACAGCCCGCCAGCGAAAGAAGAAATAAACAGGTTAATATTATAGGTACCCTGGTAATGGAAATTTGCCTCAATTCTAAGCCAATTATACTTTTTGCTAAAATAACAAATAGTATGCAATAGGTTTAATAAATTTGCAGATGCCTGAAAATGAACAGAAAGACAAACCCGGCCTGCCTTCCGGCGCCGATGGCTATTTAAAATACTCATCTGCCGGTTTCCAGATGATAGCCATCATAGGTTTATTTACCTACATCGGTTACCGTATCGATAAGTCTGCACACCACGCCACAATGTGGGTAACCGCTATACTGTCGCTTATTGGTGTTTTTATGGCGTTGTTTGTAATTATAAGATCGCTGAAGAGTTAGCAGACTAATACCTTGTGTCACGAACCTGCATGAGGGCTGGAAAATAGCTTAGGGCATGTGAGAAAACTTATTCCATATAAGTAGATGTCTATATGGCATACAAGTTTTCTCCTCACCCCATCGCATATACCCAACGCTGTTCGCCGAAATGACACAATTTTGTAGGATTTTTATACCTTTGCAACCGCATGAAAACCACCACCGCTATCCTCTATTTTGTCCTGTTTACCATCATCATTGCAATACCCCCGGTACTGTTGCAGCAAACAGGCAATAGCAGTTTGTTAAACGCCGGTTTTTGGACAATTTTTACATTTATGTCGGTGCTTACGTTTTTAGTATTGGTGGGGATGCTGGTCGTCTACCAAAAAAATGAAGAATACTTCACCCAGGCTTTCCTGGGGGGCACTACCATAAAAATATTAGCCTGTTTAATATTCATATTCGTTTTCAGGGCAAATAATACCATAAATAAGCTGGCTTTTATTGTTGATTTCTTTTATATATATTTATTAAATACCTGCTTTGAAGTTTATGTTTTGTTACGTAAATTGCGGCACAAAAATTTAAGGTAGAAAACCTCATTTAAATGACTAACGGCTCGATTTTGAACTTAAAACTTTTTAAACTTTCCCTTATTTGCGCATTTTTTTTAGCAATACTGGCGTTACCGGGCATTGCAACAGCGCAAAACGACACTGCTAAAGCTACGGAAAAAGCATTTGACCCAAAGGCCATCATTATGGAGCACATCAGCGATTCGCACGTGTGGCCTGTTGTGGCAAAAAGCTACATCCCGCTGCCTGTTATTTTATATACACACAAAGGCATTGAAGTGTTTTCATCGGCAAAACTTATGCCCGAAGGGACAATTTACCAGGGCAATTATAACAGCTACGAGATTGTTGAAAACCACATTAAAGTAGTTGGCGCAGATGGTAAGATAGATGAAAAGGCATCGATAATTGACTTTTCAATTACCCGCAACGTTATTAGTATGATAATGACTACTACCTTATTGTTAGTGGTGTTTTTAAGCGTAGCCGGCAAATATGGCAAAACAAAAGGCAAGGCGCCAAAAGGCCTGCAATCATTCCTTGAGCCGCTTATCCTTTTCGTTCGCGACGATATTGCTATGCCTAACATGGGCGTAAAGTATGCACGGTTTATGCCGCTGCTGCTTACCATATTCTTTTTTATATTAATCAACAACCTGTTCGGGATGATACCTTTCTTCCCGGGTGGTTATAACTTAACCGGTAATATCGCAGTAACCCTGGTGCTTTCGGTTATTATATTCTTTGTGGTTAACCTTAACGGCAACAAATATTATTGGAAACACATTTTTGTACCTAATCCATGGTGGTTGTTTTTCATTATGATACCTGTTGAAATTGTAGGCATCTTCACAAAGCCAATCGCCTTAATGATTCGTTTATTTGCCAACATTACCGCAGGCCACATTTTAATATTAAGCCTGGTATCGTTAATCTTTATTTTTAAAACGCTTTGGGTTTCGCCGGTGTCAATCGTATTCGTAGTGTTTATGGATGCTATAGAATTACTGGTAGCTTTCCTGCAGGCATACATATTTACCTTGCTGGGAGCGCTTTTTATAGGGATGGCTATTGAAGAGCACCACGATCACGGCCAGGAAGTGATCTGATAAAATTTGCAATTAATTATCTTATATATACACGTTTAAATTTAACACAATGACTGGAATGATTGGAATGGTTTTAGCTGCGGCGACTCCTGAAGGCGTACATGGTACCCTTGGTGGTATCGGCGCTGGTTTGGCTGCCATTGGCGCAGGCATCGGCATCGGTCAGATTGGTGGTAAAGCTGTTGAAGCTATTGCCCGCCAGCCTGAAGCTGTAGGTAAAATCCAACTTAACATGATCATCGCTGCTGCCCTTGTTGAAGGTGTGGCTTTATTCGCGGTGGTTGTTGCAGCATTTTTCTGATCAACAATCAGAATGCAGCCTAAAAATAACCCGGAGCGGTTGGCACCGGGTTGTTTTTAAACTTGATTTATTTACTAAAAAAATATATTCCGAATTATGGATTTAGTTACTCCTAATATTGGCTTGGTTGTTTGGACAACACTTTGTTTTGCGATATTAATATTTATACTGGGCAAATATGCGTGGAAACCGATTTTAGCCGCTGTTAAAGAACGCGAAGATTCGATTGAAGGCGCTTTGCTGAAAGCCGAGGCTTTGAAAGAAGAAATGGCCCGCATGACCAGCGAAAACGAAGACCTGCTCAAACAGGCCCGTGCCGAGCGCGACACCATATTATCTGAAGCCCGCAAGGTGAAAGAACAGATAATAAATGACGCTAAAGATGCGGCTAACACTGAAGGCTCGAAATTGATTGAAAAAGCCCGCATTGAGATCGACAGCCAAAAGGCTATTGCTATGGCTGATGTGAAAAACCAGGTAGCAGCCCTATCGCTGGATATTGCCGAAAAAGTACTGCGCAAACAGTTTGAAGACGTTAAGAAACAGGACGACCTGGTTGCCGAATTGTTAAAGGAAGTGAAATTGTAATGAAGGTAAAAGGTAAAAGGTAAAAGGTAAAAGCTCAAAATGCAGCTACCTTTCGCCTTTAACCTTTCGCCTTTAACCTAATAAAAGAATGTCAGAAGTAACAGTAGCGATACGATACGCCAAAGCCCTGATAGACCTTGCCGAGGAGCAGAAATCCCTCGAAGCGGTTAATAAGGATATGGAGCTTTTCCTGCAAACACTGAAAGCTAACCCGCAATTGGCGGCAGTTTTGGCCAACCCGATCATTTATCACGATAAAAAGATAAAGATATTGGATGCGCTTTTTGGTGGTAAGGTTAATAAAGTAACCATCAGTTTTTTTAACATTATGATCAATAAAGGTCGTGCCGAAGTGCTTAACGCAGCAGCGAACGAATTTATCAATCAGTACGATGTTAAAAAGCACATCATACGTGCTACAGTGGTATCGGCAACGCCGTTGACCGAAGCAAATAAGAAAACTATTATTGCCGACATTGAAAAATCGACTAAGGGCACAGTTAAATTAACCGAGAAGGTTAACCCTGCGCTGATAGGCGGCTTTATAATAACCGTCGGTGATACGCAGATAGATACCAGTATTGCCGGTAGCCTGGCAAAGCTGAAAAAAGAATTTGCACACGCATAGCGCTAAATAAGTAAAAAACGTAACTCAAAATAAAAGTAAAAAATGGTAGAGGTAAGACCAGATGAAGTATCGGCGATATTGCGCCAGCAATTGTCGGGCTTCAAGTCAGAATCTGAATTAGAAGAAGTAGGTACCGTATTGCAGGTTGGCGACGGTATTGCCCGTGTGTACGGGTTAACCAAAGTACAATCGGGCGAGTTGGTTGAGTTTACAACCGGTTTGCAGGGTATAGTGCTAAACCTTGAAGAAGACAACGTAGGTGTGGTATTGCTTGGTCAGTCAGACGATGTGAGCGAAGGCGATACAGTAAAGCGCACCAACAAAATCGCTTCTATCAATGTAGGCGAAGGCATGCTTGGCCGCGTGGTGAATACGCTGGGCGAACCTATAGACGGTAAAGGCCCTATCACCGGCAAAACTTATGAAATGCCATTGGAGCGTAAAGCTCCCGGTGTAATTTTTCGTCAGCCGGTAACGGAACCTTTGCAAACAGGTATTAAAGCTATCGACGCGATGATCCCTATCGGCCGCGGACAACGTGAGCTGGTAATCGGCGACCGCCAGACAGGTAAAACTGCCGTTTGTATCGATACCATTATCAACCAAAAAGAATTTTATGCTGCCGGCAAACCGGTATATTGTATATATGTAGCCTGCGGCCAGAAGGCTTCAACCGTTGCGAACATCGTTCGTACGCTTGAAGAGAACGGTGCGATGGCTTATTCAATTGTTGTAGCCGCCAGCGCTGCCGACCCTGCTCCTATGCAGTTCTTCGCGCCGTTCGCAGGCGCCGCTATCGGCGAATTCTTCCGTGATACCGGGCGCCCTGCTTTGATCATCTATGATGACCTTTCAAAACAGGCGGTTGCTTACCGCGAAGTATCGTTGTTGCTGCGTCGTCCACCGGGCCGTGAGGCTTATCCGGGTGACGTATTTTACCTGCACAGCCGTTTATTGGAACGTGCAGCTAAGATCAACGCCAACGACTCTATCGCACAGGCAATGAACGACCTTCCAGATTCGATCAAAGATATCGTAAAAGGCGGTGGTTCATTAACAGCACTTCCGATCATCGAAACACAGGCAGGTGACGTATCAGCTTATATCCCAACCAACGTAATTTCGATTACCGATGGCCAGATATTCCTCGAATCGAACTTGTTCAACGCGGGTGTTCGTCCGGCCATTAACGTAGGTATCTCGGTATCTCGTGTGGGTGGTAACGCGCAGATCAAATCGATGAAGAAAGTTGCCGGTACCTTAAAGCTCGACCAGGCACAATACCGCGAACTGGAGGCTTTCTCTAAATTCGGGTCTGACCTTGATGCTTCAACCAAAAACGTACTGGACAAAGGTGCACGTAACGTGGAGATCCTTAAACAAGGCCAGTACTCACCGGTAACAGTTGAAAAACAGGTAGCTATCATTTACGCGGGTACTAAAAACCTGATGCGTAACGTGCCTGTGAACAAGATTAAAGAATTCGAAAGCGAATATACCGACCAGTTGGAAGAACGTTATCCTGAAGTATTAGCAGCCCTTAAAGCTGGTAAACTGGATGATAACATCACCGGCACACTTGAAAAAGTAGCTAAAGAACTGGCAGGAAAATACTAATTGATGTGTAGATATGCAGATGTGCGGATGTGCAAATGTGTATCTACATTTATATAGAAATTAATTAAATTAAGATGTGTTGATTTATCTGCACATCTGTACATAAGCAAATTTGCACATTTGATAAATGGCTAATTTAAAAGAAGTAAGAAACAGGATAGCATCGGTAAGCTCAACGCAGCAGATCACCAAGGCCATGAAAATGGTTTCGGCCGCTAAGTTGAAACGCGCTACCAACGCTATTGTTGCTTTGCGCCCTTACGCCAACAAGCTGAAAGAATTGCTGGCTAACCTTTCGGCAAGTTTGGAAGACGGTTCATCGCCCTTTTTGCAGGAACGCGAACCTAAAAAGGTGCTTATAGTAGTAGTAAACTCAAACCGCGGTTTGGCTGGCGCTTTTAACGCTAATGCGATAAAGACCGCTAATAACCTGATAGCTGAAAAATACAGCGAACAGTTAAAAGCCGGTAATGTATCGATAGTGGCGATTGGTAAAAAGGCTCAGGAGTTTTACCAAAGGCGCAAATACAATGTTATTGGCAACAATAACGATGTGTACAACGAGCTTAACTTCCTGAATGTATCGAAGATAACAGAGAGCATTATGGATGGCTTTTTAAAAGGGCAGTATGATCGCGTTGAGGTGGCTTACAATCAGTTCCGTAACGCGGCTGTACAAATACTTACTACCGAGCAGCTACTGCCGGTGCCAAAAACTGAAAAGAAACCTGAAGATGCCAATAAAGCGCAGGTTGATTATATACTGGAGCCATCACAGCAAGAAATTGTTGAGCAGTTGATCCCTAAAAATATCAAAATTCAGTTATACAAAGCTGTACTTGACTCGCATGCATCAGAACATGGCGCACGTATGACGGCTATGGATAAAGCTACCGATAATGCAGGCGAATTGTTGAAAGCCCTTAAGCTTTCGTACAACCAGGCGCGTCAGGCAGCTATCACCACCGAGCTTACCGAAATTGTGAGCGGCGCGGCAGCCCTTTCAGGCGACTAAAGAAATTAATTTACAACTTAAAAAATAAGCCGTGAGATAACTTGCGGCTTATTTTTGTTTTGGTAATTTTTTTATTTAAACTTATACATTCAAACTATAACTAAAAAGTTCACCGTTGCCCGCTATAAAAAAAACTTTAACCGTAAGTATCCATGATAAAGCCCGTGCTTACACTATCGCGGTTTGGATAGTAGTTATCGCAGGCATATTTTTAAGGCTCTTCCAATATTTCAATGATCGCTCGCTTTGGGAAGATGAGATATACCTATCAACCGGCCTGGTTAAGCTTAGCTTCGGCCAGTTATTGCACCAAGCGCTCGATTTTCAACAAAAAGCCCCTATTGGCTATTTATTAGTTGTTAAATTCTTCACGATGCTGTTTGGGCCACGTGAAATGAGCCTGAGGCTATTTCCGCTCATTTGCGGTATTGCATCACTATTTGTTTTCCGGAAGGTTGCCCGGTATTTTTTTGACAACACGGGGACCTTGGTTTGCATGGGCATCCTCGCGTTTGCGCCGCCGCTTGTGTACCACGCTGTGGAAGCCAAACAATATGCTGTTGAGCTTTTTGCCACTATTTTGCTCCTATACACCTACACGCGCTACGAGGATAAAACAGATATACGCTCACTGGTTATTTGGGGTATATGGGGTGCCGTGATCGCCTGGTTTTCATATTCATCCGTTTTTATAATGGCTGGCTTGGCATTTACCATCGCCCTGAATTATCTTGTAAAAAAACAATGGGAAACGCTTTTTAGGCTGGCTATCCCCTTTGCACTCTGGTTTGGCAGTTTCGCGGTCAATTATATCATATTTACCCAAAAAGATGCGCATACCGGCTGGCTGGTTTATTTTTTTGTAAAACATGATGCTTTTATGCCCCTTTCGGGTGATGCGCCAAGATGGCTTTTAAATCACTTTATGGGCTTTTTTAATTATCCTTTAGGCTTGAGTTGGATGGTTGTATATCAAAAAGCCATTTTTCAGGAGATATTATACCGCATGGCATGGGTACCCATCATTTTCAGTTTACTGGGCGTATATTATTTATTAAAACACAATAAAAAATTGTTGGTGCTCATCGTATCAACCTTTTTTATTGTGACAATAGCTTCAATTGTGAAGCTCTACCCTTTTCATGAGCGGCTGACCGTTTTTTTAGCGCCACTCACCATACTATTGCTGGCTTCGGGATGCGAAGTTGTTTTTACCGGCAGGCGTTTTAATAACATCTGGCGCTGGGCGCTGGTTTTGCTGATGCTGATAGGCCCCGCAAAAAACTCTTTTGCCGAAGTTTTAAATACTGACCTTTTCGGCGATTATAAGAAATCGTATCACCGGGAAGCGTTTACTTATTTAAATGACCATTTCCGGCCTGGCGACACGGTATATGTATATTGGAATGATTTGCCGGCCTGGCACCTGTATAAAAAGATTTACCCACTGAAATATTCGGCTTTTGAAGGGACTGATTTCAGGTATAGCAGCCATAATTTTAATGAATATTTTGCCGGGCTCGACACCGAACTCAAGCCGTTTATGGGCAAAAAGCGCGTTTGGATTGTGAGCAACAACTATTTCGATATAGAAATAGGCGACTACATCGGCCAGCCCGAATGGTATTATGAAAACAATGATGGGGTACAACGCTTTGATAAATGGCTGCTGGGCAAAGGCCAAATGCTGGATGAATTTAAAATAAATGATGAAGGCGCGGTAAGTAATATCAGCATAAGGCTGATGGACTTTAGCGGCAAACACAATTAAAAAGAGATTAGTTGATTAGAGATTAGGGTTGAGAATAACTAACTTGTTTGGCCCATGCATCCGACTCAATCAACTACTCACTTAATCAACCATTAAACTAATCTCCAACACAGGGTTACCTTTTAATAATAGGCGTATCAATACATAACCTATTAAAAAAGAAAAACATGAACCCAAAAATGAAACTCGCGCTCGTGGCAGGCGTTGTACTGCTTGGCGCATGCAAACAAAAGACTTATGAGGCCGATAATGACAGAAGCGCTGACTCTGCTTCTGTTGCAAAAATGGCTGATACAAGCGGCAACTCCCAAAAACTTGTTAAAACCGCAGCCATCAGCTTTAAAGTAAAAAATGTACAGCAAACCAGCGAAAGCATTTCCGCGTTGGTAAAAACAAATGGTGGTATAGTGATGCACCACAATGTCGAATCATCCATCACCCAGTCACATGATGTACAGCTGAATAACGATTCGGTTATGCGTGTTTCCTCCTTTACCACCAATGCCGATATGACGGTTAAAGTGCCGGTAGAAAAGGTCGATGAGTTTTTAAATACGGTTAGCCACATGGGGATTTATGTAACGCAAAGCCGGATGGACATTGAAGATAAATCGCTGGATTATCTTTCAGCACAATTAAAACTGAACAGCCGTCTTGATTTGGTTGCCCGTCAGAAGGCCGGAAAAGTGGTGATAAAAGACCCGGGCGCAGTATTAAATTTAAAAGATGACCTGGTTGATGAGCAGATCAGCAATAAAAAGATAGATGATGAGGTAAAATATAGCACCATCAGCCTGGAATTTTACCAGAGCAATACTATTTATAAAGAGATAGTAGTTAATGACGATCCTTCGGCTTATGGTTTGCCATTCACAAGCAGGATGCTGAATGCACTGAACAATGGCTGGCAATTATTAGCCGACCTGGTAGTAGGACTGATGAACCTGTGGGCGCTGATAGTTTGCGGGATTATTGTTTGGGTAATTATTGCCAAAAGAAGGGTATTGTTAAAACCCTTAAGTACAAAATCCTAAGTAGCGTACAATTAAAAAGCTGTCTCAAAAGTCAATTTTATTAAAACTAACCAAATAATATTTGCCTCTGTGCTCTTTGTGTTTCTATCTCAGTGACCTCTATGGTAAAAGTTAACCACAGAGAGCACAAAGAAAGCACAGAGATGCATAGAGTTTTTATAGTAATATAATTTGATATAGCCATTACTTATCATTTGTAAGAGAGCTCTTTTTCTTATTTACCGAATAAATTGTAAACAATTACCCAACTTAACGCAAACATTTATATTTTTGCCTTACTCAATTTATCAGTAAAAAATGAACAGATTAGATTATCACAGCGAACCTTCACACTACATTAAACTGATTGCCTCAGCAATGATTGTTTTGGTTGGTATTTACCTGCACCTTGCAGATTTTAAATATTCATCACCAATATCTGTTGTGATAGTTCTTATCGGCGCTTTTTGTATATTCCGCACCGTATTTAAGATAATGGAAGAGCCTGCTAAAAAGGCTTAATTCCCGAGCCTGAAAGCAAATGATATTGTTACACTGGTGCCATCGCCGGTGTTTCGCCCTGCAATAAATTGCCCGCCGGTTAACAATACTGTCATCTCCTTGCTGAATGCATGCCCATAGGTAAGCGATACCTGTGTAAAGCTGAAATCCCTGGCTATAGTTGGGTTTACTACAACAAACTGCTTATCGTTACTTACCGAGTAAAATCCGCCGATAGAGGCCGATAACTGGTTTTCAAATTTCTGATCGAGCGAAAGGCCGAATGTGCCGTTATAACGGTACTGGATAGGCCCGTCGTTACCGAAATACTGCCTTACGGCGTTGTCGATATTGAAATAATAGTTACGGTTGAATAGCGTACCGCTGCCTGCAAATGATAGTTTTAATTCGGCGCCTTCTTCATGATAACCCAATAAAGTATTATTGTATAAAGGTGTAATAGCTGTTCCCTGCAAAGCAAAATAATAGATATAGTTAATGTTTGCGAGGTAATATTTTAAGCCGGTCTCCATATCGGTTAACCCTGAGCTTGGGAACGACTCCCCGTTAGCCTTATAACTATTCATGATAAAAGGTATAGTAGCCACAGCCGAAAAACGTCTCGATATACCATATTCGGCGTACAATGAATAACTTATTGAACTGAATTTTCCGTTGTTGGGGAAAGGTTTTTTTACGCCGGTTGAATCCCATTCCTTATCGGCAAAAAAATAGGTTACCGAAGGCGACAGGACAAGCCTGCCCGGCCGGATGGGGAAACCGCCCGCATAGCTTTTATGCTGTGATAATACTGTAATCACTACTACAGCAAATACAAATTTTAATAAGGGCCTGGTAAAATTCATATCATTAAACTATTTATTTACTACCTGCACAAATCATCCAGCATTATTATGGGACATTATTACGCTTATACCCGTTTATTTGTTCCCATCTATTAACCATAAACTGCCTCACAGCAATTTTTAAGGCCTTTTTTTCTTTTTCAATCCTAAAAAAGTGCGAAATTATCGCGCATCCACCTGCCTTCCAGGTTCTTGTAAACCTGGCTTACTTCGTGGCCAAGATCCCTGAAAACTAAGATACGTTTTTTTGCAGTTATGCCGTTGTAAGTGGCGTATTCGTTATTTGGCGGTGCATAAGGGTCGAGTAAACCGATACCCATTATCATGGGGCAGGATATATTTGCTGCGAAATTCTTACCATCGTAATAATCAAGATTATCCATCACTTTATCATAAGTAAGGCCTGGTTTGGTGGCTATGTACTTTTCAAAACTGGTTATGGGCCAGTTTACCTCGCCCTTCAAATTACGCACATCACATAAAATAGGATTTTGTGCCGAGCACAGTTTAACCCGTTTATCCAAACTTGCAGTAGCGAGCGCCAGGTAACCACCCATACTGCCGCCCGATGCCAGTATCTGGTCGTGGCGCAGGTAAGGTTGGCTACAAATAAAATCAACGCAGCGCAGGCAATCCATTATAGCGCCGCGCATCACGTAACGGTTTTTATCTTCTACCCTGAAAAATATGTATTCATCTTTGCGGGTATTGATCGGCCCGCGGCTGGTACCTTGCCCCCGTACGTTCAGGGTTATAATAGCCAGATCGTTATCCAAACCCATCAACGGCTGTAGGTCAACCTGGTAACCGGGTAAGCCCAGGAGCACCGAAAATTTATGATTCTTATCGTGGATGATCGGAATGGTCATCCAGCCGCGAATGGTATAGTTATCAAGCGACTGCATTTCGATGGCATATACCTTCCTGTTATCCGAATTCATTTTCGGCACTGGTATCACTTTAAAATTGGGCGCTATTTTTGCCAGTTGCGCTTTAGTATCTGCCCAAAACTGGTCAAAGTCAGCCGGTTTTGCATATTGCGAGTGGATTTCATCCGGCCTAATGCCGAAAACGCGGCGGGTGGTATCATCATAATCGGATACATTCACCATAAAGTTCACCTTATAAAAGCCGGGCTTGTCTTCCGGTATATCAAAATCATAAACACCCGAACTTTTTTTGTTGATATGCACTTTTACTACACTGCCGTTCAGCTTTCTACCTGTTTCGGTAAATACCTGGTACGATACGGTTCCATCCTGCACGTCATCGGTGGGGTTTTTTATCTCGAAAGTGTAGCTGGCGCTCCGGTCAAAAAAGGCGTTTTTATCATGCGCGGTTAAAACGGTTGAGACCGCGTTGGCATCGGATGAGTTGTTGTTACTGTCCTCGTCACTACCGGGCTTCGCGCCCTTTTTGGTAGTATCATCCTGCATCCGGGGACATGCAGCGGCTTTTGCTAATGGGCGCAATGTAATCAACATCGCCGTTAGGCAAAACACCATGATCATTGATCGTTTAACAGTTTTCATCTCTTGTTTAAGATTTAATGGCCGCCGATTCATTTTCAGGGTTCCTGGCCTTGTTTTTTACCAGGAAATCCGACCGGCGTATGGCATGGTTTGTTGGTTCTTCTATCAGTTTAAAAAGTGTTACCGATATTATGTTTAACAATATAAAGGCATATACCAGGTTCAGCCAGTCATATTCAAACGGCGAGTGCCAGTCGATGCCCCACTTATCATACAATGCAAATACTTTATCATTCAGGCTATTACAGGCTTTTTGTATCAGTGTGTCCATCCAGCCTAAATGGATCAAATAAAATATATACGAGCTTTTGCCCAACAACTCAATAAATGGCAGCGCCAGGAACTTCCTGAATAAGGTGGTTTCTGTAAGCAATCCATAAAAGAAAAGCGCCACCGCAATACACAGGAAATAATTGTTGGTAATAATACCAACCGGGCTTTCCAATCCCGCAATCCAGCCATTTGGTGGGTGTTGCAGCGCCATTATAAACACGCAAACAAATATGAGCGCGAAGCCTGAATACGTATAGTTTACTTTATTTGTTCGGGTGAAGCCTTTTTTGAGCACATACCTGGCGAGTTGCACCCCAACAAAAAACTCGAAACAACGACCAAAGAACGTAAACACCATTACAAACGGAAAGTTGCCAAAAAAACCATACCAATTAATGTTTCTGAAAATAAGAAACATTAAAACACCGAATAGCGTGATTACCACCGGCTGGATATAGAACTTATGATAACGCTTGGCAATGAGGAAGATAATTGGTGCGGAAAAATAAAAGCATTCTTCAACCGTAAGCGACCATCCCTGGGCAATGCCGGTATCCCAAAACTGGTAAAAGAAGCCACGGATGAACGTAATGTTCAGAATAAGCAGGATAATTGGGTTCATAGAAGCATTCTTTTCCCCGCCAATTACCCTGATATCCTTTGTAAAATAGTAGTAAACAAACGCGGCAATAGTAAGCAAGCAATACATGGGATAAATACGCGCCACACGATTTTTAAGGTATTGCAAAAACCATTCTTTGGTTAAATGCTCAAACTTGCTGTAATAGCGAAAAGTAATCAAAAAGCCCGATAGCACAAAGAAAAGCGCCACCCCTATATGAAACTCGCCTAAAAAGCGTTGCACGATTTGGGGAAAATTAGCATCAAAAACATAGCAATAGTGCGAAATGAACACCAGGTACGCAGCCATAGCGCGCACACCGGTTAACGCAGGAATATAGTTAGAGTCGTTCTTTCTTGACAAAACTGGTGAAGATATGATGCCTAAAATAGCGCTTTTATACGCAATACTTTACAAAGGAGATACCAACAAATTAACAATGTTATAACTGTTAGTTGTAAAGAAGATGATTTAAAGCGATGGAAGAATTTTTATGTAGGAAAGGAAGACATATTTTCTGCATGACAGTTAATCAAATAGCGTATTTAATAAATCCGAAATCGAAAATACTATATTTAGATCAATAAAGAGCTGTAGCCTTGTGCGATTCCCGCCCTGGGGCGGGGAAGGGTGGGGTTTAAGCAATTAACAGGTAAACAATGTCCAAATTCATCCCATATAATCCTAAACTAAAACCCCTGGCCCGAAAGCTCCGGAAAGATATGACTTTTGGCGAAGTGCTTTTTTGGAACGAGGTGAAAGAAAATCAACTATGGGGTTTTGATTTTGACAGGCAGCGCTGCATCGATAATTATATAGTCGACTTTTATTGTAAAGAACTGATGCTGGCAATTGAGATCGATGGAATGTCGCATAATTATGAAGAGGCTTATTCGAAAGATGAGTTACGGCAAGAAAAACTCGAAAGTTTCGGAATAAGATTTTTGCGCTTTTCTGAGGCTGAAGTTAAATACGATATGGTAAATGTGATACGTGCGTTAGAAGCTGAGGCGTTGGAAATTATAAGATCAACTCCAAATATCAAACTGCCTACTGCTTTTGATATAGCGCTGTTGAATAGTTAATGGACTAAACCCCACCCTCCCCCGCCCCAGGGCGGGAATCGCACAGTGCCGACGCTTTTTATAAAATTCTAAATTGAAAATCACACCAACGCTTCCGCTATCTCCACAAATCCTTTTTCCCGGGCCAGGTCTGCGGGTAGTTTGCCGCCTTCCATGCGCACGTTTACTTGCGCACCGGCTTCCAGCAGCAGGATGAGCATATCAAGATTACCGTTTTGGGCCGCCGAGTGCAGCGGCGTAACGCCGGCCTGTTGTTTTACATTTACATTGGCGCCGCTTTCTATTAATAGGGCGGCAATATCAGTGTAATTGCTGGCGGCAGCGGAATGTATGGGGAATACATTAAAACCATTGTTCGAAGGCATATTCACTTCCGCTCCTTTTAATATCAGGTACCGCGCGATCTCGTAATGGCCGAAATAGCAAGCCAATCCTAACGGTGTAAAACCATCCTCGGCATAAAAATTCACCGCTTCGGGATAGGTTGATACCAGGTGCGCCACCACATCAAATTTACCGGCGGCAGCTGCCTCAAACAGGTTTACCTCGTTAATATATTTCAAAAGCAGCGCGGTTATTTCGGGCTTTTTATAGTAGCAGGAAAGCATAAGCGGCGAAACAAGGTGACTTGTTGTACCTTTTGCCAGTTCGGGTTTTTGGGCAAGCAAATTATAAAGGCTGATCAGGTCGCCGGTTGTAATATATTCTTCAAGTTGTTCCAAACTCATTAATTTACATTTACGCAATTAACTATAATGCAATATACAACATTACATTATATACAGGTATTTTTTAGCATTCTGCATTTTAGCAAAGCGCAAAGCATCTAAATTACTAAAAAATTAAAAACTTAGTACCGAATAATCATTAACTTTATATTTGTGCGTTAACGCGTATTACAAGGATGCCGGCAAAAGGAAACCAGTTCAGAACGAATACATTTAAGGAGGATAACCAGCCCCGTCCGCCAAAAACCGAAAAGGAAAAACCGGCAACGCCCAGGTTTCAAAGGCCTTCGTTTGATGCGGATAACAGTCGCGTGATAAAAATCGCGGGGTTGTTTTTTCTTATCCTGGCGGTATTTTTCATGGTGGCATTCACCTCGTACATTTTCACCTGGCAGCAGGACCAAAGCTATGTCTCAATAAACAACGGTGGTTGGCATAACCTGTTAAAAACCCCGCAGGAGTTGGCTGATAACGGCGTTAAAAGCCCTGTGGTTGAAAACTGGCTTGGCAAATTCGGCGCATTGCTCGCCAACCAGTTTATTTATGAATGGTTCGGGGTGGCATCGTTTATTTTTGTATTTGTTTTCTTCGTGATAGGTTGGCGCATGCTGTTCAAGGCACAGTTATTCCACATTGGCAAAATGCTGGCCTACTCATTTTTTAGCCTGATATTTATTTCCGTAGCGATAGGTTTTGTACACGCTTTTATTATCGATTACCCGCATTTTCTCGAAGGTGAATTCGGCTACTGGAGTAACCGCCTGCTCACCGCCCAAATAGGCCAGGCCGGTACCGGCGGCCTGCTGGTTTTTGCAGGATTGACTGTGCTGATCATTGCCTACAACATCGATTTTAAATTACCAGAACGGAAACAGAAATCTCAAGAAGATGATCTTCTAAAAGTCTCCCCTACCGGGGGAGATTTAGAGGGGGCTGGTGCTGCTGTTCCGTTACTTAAGGAAGAACCGTCGCTGCCGGTTGAATGGCCGCGCAGGTCGCCGGTATCAAACACTATTAAACAAGAGCCTGCTGCTATTGTGCCAACCCCTGTTTTTCACGAGCCGGTGGTTTTAAGACCAGATGCGAACAATTTATCACATGAACCTGCATTTGAGGACGAGATACCGCTTACCGTTGAGGTTGAACGCCCCACTCCTGTTTTAAACATCGAAAAAAGTGACAATGATAAAGCCAGCGAACTGGTGGAGCAATTCGGCACTTATGACCCGAAACTCGACTTAGCTTCATATAAATATCCTACGCTTGATTTATTAGAAAACTACGGTTCCAATAAAATACAGGTGAATACCGAAGAACTGGAAGCCAACAAGAACAAAATAGTTGAAACGCTCAACCATTATAATATCGAGATCGATAAAATAAAGGCCACCATAGGGCCGACCGTTACTTTGTATGAGATCATCCCGGCGCCGGGTGTGCGTATATCCAAGATCAAAAATCTGGAAGATGATATAGCGCTTAGTCTCGCTGCGCTGGGTATCCGTATTATTGCACCGATGCCGGGCAAAGGTACCATCGGTATCGAGGTGCCAAATCAAAACCCCGAAATGGTGTCCATGCGTTCAGTATTGTCGACTGAAAAGTTCCAGACAACCAACATGGATCTCCCAATCGCGCTGGGCAAAACCATCTCCAACGAAGTTTTCATAGCCGATTTGGCCAAAATGCCGCACTTGCTGGTTGCCGGGGCTACCGGCCAGGGTAAATCGGTAGGTATAAATGCGATATTGGTTTCGTTGCTTTATAAAAAACACCCGGCAGAATTGAAGTTCGTGCTCGTCGATCCAAAAAAAGTGGAGTTAACGCTTTTCCGCAAAATCGAGCGCCATTTTTTGGCCAAGCTGCCGGATGAAGCGGATGCCATCATTACCGATACTAAAAAAGTAGTAAATACGCTTAATTCGCTGTGTATTGAAATGGACCAGCGTTATGACCTGCTTAAAGATGCGCAGGTACGTAACCTAAAAGAATACAACCAAAAATTTGTTAACCGTAAAATAAGCAACCCCGAAAAACATCGTTACCTGCCATTTATTGTGCTGGTAGTGGATGAGTTTGCCGACCTGATGATGACCGCCGGTAAAGAGGTTGAAATGCCGATAGCCCGCTTAGCGCAGTTGGCGCGCGCGGTTGGGATACATTTGGTTATTGCCACGCAAAGGCCTTCGGTTAATGTGATAACCGGTACAATCAAAGCCAACTTCCCGGCCCGTTTGGCATTTAGGGTGTTATCAAAAATCGACTCGCGAACTATTTTGGATGCGGGCGGGGCCGACCAGTTGATCGGTCGCGGCGATATGCTATTATCAACCGGCAGCGATATCATACGCCTGCAATGCGCCTTTGTGGATACACCTGAGGTTGAAAAAATATCCGATTTTATCGGCAACCAGCGCGGCTATGCTACCGCCATGCTGCTGCCTGAATATGTTGGCGAGGGTGAGGCCAGCAGCGCCAAGGAATATGATCCCGAAGACCGCGACCCAATGTTTGAGGAAGCCGCGCGCCTTATTGTAATGCACCAGCAGGGGTCAACCTCGCTCATCCAGCGTAAAATGAAATTAGGCTACAACCGGGCAGGACGTATCATCGATCAGTTGGAGGCTGCCGGAATCGTAGGCCCGTTTGAAGGCAGCAAAGCCCGCGAAGTGCTCTACCCCGACGAATATAGCCTGGAGCGTTATTTGGAAACATTGGATAAGCCGAAGGATTAATCAACCATGTCATTGCGAGGAGCGGAAAGGACAGCGGGCAGCCGCGACGAAGCAACCTCGTCGCCATGTATAATTACGGGAATGTTTATTTATGTGCAACCACTTAAACCTCTCAAACATCCCCCACTCTAAACTGTATAATTACAATTATGAAAAAGATCAGCATATATATATTATTTCTCGGCGCAACCATCACACAAGCCTTCGCCCAAAAAGATGCCCAGGCGCGTGTAATACTGAACCAAATGAGCCAAAAATACCATGCCTACAGTACCATAAAAAGCGATTTTACCTTCACCATTGAAGACCAGCAGAACAACGTGCAGCAAAACCAGGATGGCACGTTGCTTATTCAGGCCAAAACCAATAAATACAAGCTCACTTTGTATGACGAGGGCTCGAAATCCTCGGTTCAGGAAGAAATAACCAGCGATGGCAAAAACCAGTGGACATACATCACCAAAGACAAGGAAGTTCAGCTAAACAAAGCAGAGAACAGCGAATCGTCATTTAACCCGGCCCAGATATTTACCATTTATGAGAAAGGCTATAAATACCTTTATACCGGCAACGAAACCGTAAAAGGCCACGTTTGCCAGGTAATAGACCTTACCCCAGAAGATGATAAGGAGTTTTTTAAAGTGCGTTTATGGATAGATAAGGTTAAGAAGCAACTGTACAGCGCAACTATTTTTGATAAAAACGGCGGTCGTTTTACTTATACGATTAAAACCTTTACACCAAATGTGCCTGCCCCGGAAGGTACGTTTACTTACGACAGCAAAACACATCCTGGTATTGAAGTGGTTGATCTAAGATAAATGTCTATTCGGTTTTTACAAGAGAGTCTCTTTTATAAAATTCGCGCCGGATTATTTTTTTATCGTCTGAATAATATACCCAAATACTATCCTTTTTACCGGTCCTGTCATAGTTATAAATAGACATAATGTTACCGCTTTCATAATATTGTATAGATTTTCCTATTATCAAGCCATTAACAAAAAAACCTTCCTGTGAAACCTTGCCCGATTGAAACCAAATTTTGAAATCACCCTGCTCATTCCCATTACTATCCCAATATTCCTCATGATTTAGCTGCCCGTTATCGAAATACCATTTTGTAATATCAAAAAAATTGCCATTCTTATAATGAATGTCACTATATATTTTCCCATTTCTGAAATAAGTTATTGATTCACCATTCTTTTTTCCATTCAAATAATGTGTAATCGATAGTAACGTACCGTCGGGATAATATGTTTTCTCTTCACCATTTTGCGGTGGCGGGGAATTTTGTCCGTAACACGAAGAGAGTAAAACAAACAGGTTTAACCGGACAATAATTTTGATAAAGTTCATAAACTAAGATAGACATTTATTGAAAATGTTGCTTAATGTGAACTTCACCATAAAACTGTACTAACCAGGTAATGATGATGGAAATATTCAAGTGGTATTTTTATTGGTGGAAACTATCGTTTCAATACAATAGTTTCATCAATAATACCACCAGGGGTGACAAAATCCTGTGTAAGCACCAGGTTCCGGTTGTTTAAAGTGGTAATGATATACCGGCCTATTGCACCCTGGATGGTTACGCCGCCTTCGTACAAATAATTGTAGGTTAGTTTAAGCGTATCGCCCGAAATAGTATAATCCGCGGTATCCAATTTCTCGGTGCCTTCTTTAACATACAGTTTACCCTTTGCAGTAAAATTATAATAATCGCTGGGCACGCCTATATATTTATGACTGCTTGGCGTACCATTCGGCCCGATGCCCGAACTCCATGTGGTATCCATCACAACACTCCAGTCACCAGTTATTGTCGATTGGAAGTTATTATCATTTTTTTGGCATGAGGCCCACATAAAGCCTGCGAATAGCAATAATATTCCGGGTAAAAGATTTTTCATGATACAATTGGTTTATACATCATTACGGGAACTGATAATGTAATGCTACATCATCCTGCGAAGAATAAACACTAATGATCAAAACATTACAAATCCACTCATACCAAATCTTAAATCAATTCGTATTTTTGAAAAATGCTCCCGCTTACCACCCATAGCCTTGAAAAATTGGAAATGCTGCTACGTTCGGCAGGATACAGGGTGAGGTATGAAAAAGGTAACTTTAAAACTGGCGCCTGCCTGCTGCAAAGCAGTAAGATAATTGTGGTGAACAAATTCTCCAACCTCGAAAGCCGCATCCTGGCGATAACAGAACTTGTTCGTGAACTGGAAATTGACCTTAAATTGCTGGATGAAAAGCAAATTGCTTTTTTGCATCAGCTCAAACAAACCCAATTAGAACTGTGACAGTTACTTTCCTCGGCACCGGAACCTCGCAGGGCGTACCTGTTATTGCCTGCGGCTGCGAGGTATGTACATCTATAGACCCGCACGATAACCGCCTGCGCAGCTCGATCATGATCGAGAGCGATGATAAAACCGTGGTGATCGATTCAGGGCCGGATTTCAGGTACCAGATGCTGCGCGAGAAAGTCAAAAAGCTGGATGCTATCGTTTTCACCCATGAGCATAAAGACCATATTGCCGGGATGGATGATATACGGGCATTCAATTATTTCCAGAACGCACCGGTTGATATTTACGCCGTACCGCGTGTGCAAGAGGCATTGAAACGTGAATTTGCCTATGTTTTTGCCGAGTTTAAATATCCCGGTATCCCGCAGGTGAACCTGCACACCATTGGCCTTGAGCCATTTGATATCGGCAGCATTCATTTTATCCCCATTGAGGTAATGCACTACAAATTGCCGGTATTAGGTTTCCGGATAAATGATTTCACCTATATTACCGATGCAAAAACCGTTTCTCCAACTGAAGTCGAAAAAATAAAAGGCACAAAAATACTGGTGATCAACGCGCTGCAAACGCAAAGCCATATTTCGCATTTTACGCTGGATGAGGCAGTGCTATTTGCACAGGAAGTTGGTGCCGAGAAAACCTATTTAACGCATATCAGCCATCGCCTGGGCAGGCATGAAGATGTTTCAGCGCAACTGCCCGAAGGCATTGAACTGGCATACGATGGATTGAAAATAGTTATCTAAATTCTCCACCGAATTACAACTGTATATAGCTGATACGGCCGATAGAGCCTTTAAAAGCCCCGCCTTTATAATGCGCATTGATAACGCCGTGGATAACAATCATTTGGTTATTTGCGGGTGTTAGCTTTCCGCCGTTATAGTCATAATCAAAGAAGCCTATCCTTGTGCCCTCAAGGTATAAAGGGCAATCGGGGCTAAACTCTACCCAAAGGGGTTTATTTTTCTTGCGTGGTAAAAAAACACCCTCGTTAAATAAAGCCGAAAGATCTTTATCCTGCTTGTATTTTCCCGAAACTTCAACCAGCTTGTTATCATAATAGGGAAGGCTATCCATTAAATTAACAAGGCTGATGCGCTTAAAGTTTTTTTCCACGTCGCAATCACTTTTATATAGTTTTTTATCGTGCGAGCATGATTGCAGGCCTACTATAAGCACCAGGGGGAAAATATATTTTGCGGCAAACGATTTGGCCATAACGAGGGGTATTAATAATTATTAAGCCTGCCTGTTAGAGCGGCAAATTGTAAAAAGGTTTAACCGGCAACTTTTGCAAAAATGTTTTAGCGCGATTAAATATTGAATATATTTGTGAATATACGATTTTTACGTTGCCTCAGCCCTAAAAAACGCCTGGATACATATATGAGTTATAGAAAATTGCTTTTTTTAATGCTGCTTTTGGCCGCGACCGGTTTACGTGCGCAGCAAAAAGTGATACCATTGTACAACGGCCCAGCTCCCGGTTCGGAAGGCTGGACATGGAGCGAAACCGAAAACGACAGCAATTTATACCACTCGCATACGGTTTATAATATAAGCCGCCCAACCCTTACAGTTTACCCCGCCGACAGTACTTATACGCCTACCGGCACAGCGGTTATTGTTTGCCCCGGAGGCGGTTTACAAACGCTTTCCATTATGCAGGAAGGTTATGCAGTAGTTAACTGGCTGCAACAGCACGGGATCACCGCGTTTTTACTGCGTTACCGGCTGATGCACACCATCGGCACCGACCCATATAAGGAGATGCTGGAAAAAATGAAAAAAGGCACTGTTTTACAGGAACAAGCGCCTGTTCAGCCCCTTGCCATTGCCGATGCGCGCGCTGCAATAGCCTATGTTCGGGCGCATGCCGCAGAATATGGCGTTTCGCCTTCGCGGGTTGGCATTATCGGGTTTTCGGCGGGCGGTACACTTTCGGCAGCAACTGCTTATGGTTATACGGCTGAAAATAGGCCTGATTTTGTCGGCGCAATTTATCCTTATTTCCCGCCAGCCATGCAGGACAACGTACCCACTGATGCCCCTCCCCTGTTCATTACCGTTGCATCGGATGATGGCGGTGAAATGGAAGCGCACAGCGGCCTCACACTTTATAATACCTGGGTAAAAGCCAGGCATTCGGCAGAAATACACATCTACGCAAAAGGCGGTCATGGCTTTGGCATGCGCGACCAGGGTTTACCCACCGATAGCTGGAAAGACCGCTTTGCCGACTGGATGGATCAGCAGGGTTTGATCACACCGGCCTTCCCAAATAAAAAGGGAAAGCAAACGGTAAAACAGGCAGCCGATTTCACCAAATTTCTTGATTACCTGCTGCATAACGACTGGGCAGTAATATCACATTACCAGGAGAAGAACGATTCGATAAAAGCAAACCTCAGCCCCAACGAAAAACGCGTAGTATTTATGGGGAATTCGATCACTGAAGGATGGAAAAATTTCGATCCTGGCTTTTTTACCGGCAGGCCTTATATTAACCGGGGCATAAGCGGGCAAACCACACCGCAAATGCTGGTACGTTTCCGCGAGGATGTGATCGATCTGAAGCCTGCCGTTGTGGTGATATTGGCCGGAATTAACGACATCGCCCAAAATACAGGGCCCATCCCGCTTGAGAATACGTTTGGCAATATCCAGTCAATGGCCGAATTGGCACATGCCAATCACATTAGGGTGATACTTTCATCGGTAATGCCGGCGGCTACTATCCCCTGGCGGCCCGCTATCAACCCGGTGCAAAAAATCATCGACCTAAATAAAATGATAAAGGCTTATGCCGAAAAAATGGGTTACGGGTATATCGATTATTATTCGGCAATGGTTTATGGCGATAATAAAGCGCTTAACCCAAAATATACCAACGAAGGCCTGCACCCGAACCTGTCGGGCTACAAAGTAATGGAACCACTGGCTGAAAAAGCCATAGCAGCAGCACTAAAAACCAAATAAACACTATAAATGAAAAGGAACTTAATACTGGCTTTTATTTTATTGACCGCCATTTCGGCCGGGGCGCAGCAAAAGGTTATACCGCTTTATAACGGCCCGGGGCCCGGCTCGGAAAACTGGACCTGGAGCGAGACAGAGAACGACAGCAATATGTACCATGCCCACACGATTTTTAACGTAAGCAAACCCACGTTGACCGTTTATCCTGCCGATAGCACTACGTGGCCAACCGGCACAGCGGTAATCGTTTGTCCGGGAGGTGGTTTTCAGTCGCTTTCTATTATGCAGGAAGGTTACGCGGTAGTGAAATGGCTGCAAAAGAAAGGCATAACTGCATTTTTACTTAAATATCGCCTCAATCACACCATCGGCGGCGACCCTTACAAACAGGAAAATAACGACCGCGCCAAAGGCGGCGACCCGGATAAGGCGAAAATTCCGGCTATGGCACTTGCGGATGCGCAACAAGCCATTACCTATGTGCGGCAGCATGCTGCTGAATATGGCGTTTTACCAACGCATATAGGCATTATCGGCTTTTCGGCAGGTGGGTATCTTTCTGCGGCTGCTTCTATAAACTATACGGCTGATAACCGTCCTGATTTTGCTGCCACTATCTACGGTGGTATGCCAGCCCAAATGATGCAGAATATACCGCAGGATGCGCCACCAATGTTTATTGCAGCAGCCAGTGATGATACTTTTGGCCTGGAATTGGGCAGCACAGCTTTGTATAATGCCTGGATCAATACTAAACACTCAGCTGAGCTTCATATTTACGCAAAGGGAGGCCATGGTTTTGGGATGAACGAACAGGGCTTACCGACCGACAGCTGGAAAGACCGCTTTGCAGATTGGCTTAAACTGGAAGGTTTTTTAAAACCAACTACCGACAAAAAGCCAAAAGCAATGCAGGATGCGGAGAATTGGGCTAATTTTCAGAAATATTTCGAGGACCTGACCCATAACGATTGGCCATGGATAACAAAATATGCCGATGCAAATACAAAAGTGCCCCCACCAGTAGCCGGTGAAAAGCGTGTAGTATTTATGGGAAATTCCATTACCGAATACTGGGGCGATAAGGATCCTGATTTTTTTAAGACTAATGATTACATCGACCGGGGTATTGGCGGCCAGGTTTCATCGCAAATGCTGGTGCGTTTCCGCGAGGATGTGATTAACCTGCACCCGTTAGTCGTGGTAATCGAGGCCGGCACCAATGATATAGCCGAGAACCGGGGGCCGATTGCGCTTGAGAATGTTTTTGGTAACATTGTTTCCATGTGTGAACTGGCCCAGGCAAGCGGCATAAAACCTATCATCGGTTCTGTATTGCCGGCGAGTGAATTTGGGTGGCATAAAGGCCTGCACCCTGCTGATAAAATTATAAAGCTGAATGGCTGGTTGAAAGACTATGCGATTAAAAACCATATCGTTTATGTTGACTACTGGTCGGCATTGGTAATGGACGACAAAAAAGGCATGAAACCTGAACTTGCGCAGGATGGCCTGGTACACCCCAATTTAGCAGGGTATAAGGTGATGGAGCCGCTGGTGAAGAAGGGGATTGAGGAGACTTTGAAGCTGAAATAACAGGCAGGTAAAAAGCACAATAAACGTATTCATTTTAGGCAGGTAAAAGCAGGTATAGCCAGGGAAATCGCTTTTAAAAATTTGCTGTAACAGTAACTGGTTTTAGTTCCTCTCTCACGAGTAATAGCCCATTATATGACAGACAAAGCTTGGCCCTGTGCGATTCCCTCCCATGGGGAGGGGCAGGGAGGGGTTTAGCGAACATGTATACCGGGCCAAACCCCTCCCTGCCTTTGCGCTTATCCCAGCCGCACCCCTCCCCAAGGAGGGAATTGAGCTGCGAAATTGTCCACTGTCTTCTTCTGGGCTATTACTCTCTCTATAGGGGATTTTAAATAAGTTGTTTTAAAAGCGATTTCCTATCAGGCGTGGTGAGCTATCACAATTTTCCTTACATTTAGGAACATAATAGGCCGTTTTTACCAGCCTTAAAATATGAAAAGCCCGTTTATAAATATTTTATTATTTCTTCTCTTTTGTAGTTGTACGGCATTCTCACAGCTGAAAGAAATAAGGCAATTGCAACGCAATTTGCCCTTTATAACCGATAGTGCGCTTAAAATAAATGCATTAAACCGTATAGGCAACCTCCTGACTAACCACTATCCCGACAGTAGCTATGTGTATGCTTCAGAGGCAAAAAAACTAGCCGGGAATATTGGATATATAAAAGGCATAGCAGATGCAGATAAAACTTATGGCATATTGCTAACAGGGCAAAATAGTTTCCTGGCTGCAACTTATCTTAATCAGTGCCTTGAACAATACCGGGCCATTAATGATAAAGAAGGCGAATGTATGGTATTGATGAACATTGCCAACTTGCTATATGTCGACCAGGATTCTGTTAATGCGCACGCCTACCTGCTTCAATCCTATCGCGTAGGGTTAACCGTACCTAAGGACTCGGTGTTATTTATCATTATAAATAATATCAATCTTCACAATTCCAGTTTTATTAATCCTGCCACCACTTCTCTTTTTAAAAGGGGTAGCGCCATCGCAAGCAAATATCATGATGAGCGGATGGTGCTTTATTATAAACTGTTCAACGGCTACCGGGAGTGGTTTTCCGGTAAAAAGCCCCAGGTAATTGCGTTATTAAAGTCCTCTCTTAAAAGTGCAGATAGTATTGGTAATGAGTATATAAAACTCTCCATTTACCTTCAGCTTGGCTTTCGGTCTGCTGATTCATCAATTTCAATCGATTACTTTAAAAAAGGATTAATAGAAGCTACATCCTATCATTTTGAAATGTTTAAAAGCTTGTTCGCTCAAAATTTATACAACTATTATGATAATATGCATAATAGCAATGAGGCGGCACAATATGCAGCTATCCTTTTAGAAACAAAGGATCAGCAAGCTACAGAACTGCATAAATATGGTTTTAATGTAATTAATTATGTGAGGAAAGACGAGGACCTGAAACTTATAAATGAACGGGAACGCACACGTACGTTATTGATGATAGTTTTTATATGCTTATTTATAACTGCAATAGCATTATTATTTTTTGTTGTCCGCTCGGCAAAAATAAGCAGGAATTATGCTGCCGTACAAAAAGCCTATGCCGAAAAAACTAATGCCAGAAACCTTGAGCTGGAAAACTGGAACAAATTTAACGACATGCTAATAGCGGTGTTAGCGCATGATCTCAGGCAGCCATTTGCCTCGATCATTATGACGTCTGAAATGTTAAAACTGCCCGACGACTATCTTTCTGAAGATGACCTGCAAACCATTATGTTTTCGCTAAATGATACGGCAAGCAAAAGTATAGAATTATTAGAAGGGTTATTGTTATGGGTAAAATCAAAAAAAGAAAACTTCGAATACATAACCCAACCGCTTTTACTAAGGGATAATATTGAAGAAGCCAATGGGTTATATAAACAAGACCAACAAAACAAGCATATATCCATATCAAATCAAATCCCTGCTGAACAGGTAATATATGCACATAAACAAATGCAGCTGTTTATAAACAGGAATTTAATCAGCAACGCAACCAAGTATTCGCCAGATGGCGGCACGATACGGATATATTCAATAGCTGAAGCTGACCGGCTGATAGTTGCTTTTGAGGATAACGGCCCCGGAATGACGCAGGAACAGATAAACAAACTCTTTAAAGTGCAGGAGAAAACCGCCGACGATAAAATAAAAGGCGCAGGTGTGGCCATGAGCGTTTGTTATGATATGATAAAGCAAATGAACGGCGAATTATGGGCCGAAAGTGAACCAGGGAAAGGCTCTACATTTTTCTATTCGCTGGCTAATCATTTAGCAGATCTAAAAAAACCGCAATAATATACAGACACCGTTTCCGACAAAAATTCATCGGAAAGCGATTGATGTAACGAACTTTAAAAAATTGCTGATCGGTTCAGGACGATTTAGAGACCTTGCAATTAGCTGCCGCGATGTTATTTATCGGTTTACTTAATTCCAAATAAATATTTTACGCCTGCTTCAGCCTGGCTTGCCTTCATACTGGTACCATAATTATCATTGATATGTGCAGTTGGGTTATACCCCACAAAAACGTCCCAGTTTTTTATCACCACTCCCACTTTTGCCGAAACATTGAAATATACAGAATTCAGGTCGGGGAAATCAGGATATGTGAGGTTGGTAGCAGTACCGAGCGTTATAAGATCGGTGTAATTTTTATTGGAATTAGCCGAATAATTGATCAGCGCGCCAAATGCAGCATACACCTTCAGGTCGCTGGTATTATAAAAATTGTACAATATTTGCGGGTTAATATAAGTGATGAATTGATTGAAAGACAATTTTGAATTGTAGCTTTCACCTATACTGTTGACCGTTAGATTGCTGAATTGTGCTTTATTACCGGTAAAGCCCAACTCTAACCTGAAAATTAGCGCTCCAATACTCTTATTACCCAGGAAATCGAATCCAAAGTCGAAATTGGGATAAAATGAGCTGTGACTTTGCCCGTCAAAAACGGTCCCGCTATATTTATTTTGGGTATTTACTGCGCCTATACCCACAAAAAACCTGCTGCCCCCGCCGCTTTTTGTTACGGTTTCCGTGTAATTACCAGCGCCATTTATTTCATTTACTATCTGGCGTATATTTCTGGCATCAAAAGGCGAAGTGCTTATTTTTTCTTTAAGCTGCTCGTCAGCGGGCTGGTAAATTACAGCGAGACGTTCTAATTGCCGCCTGTATGCGTTAACTGTAATAACTTTTGTCGGGTCATCCGGGTTAACGTACAAATGGTAGATCAACTCAAACGGGCTGCCATTATTCTCAGCCACATATATCCTTTGTTTTAGCCCGTCTGCATAGGTATACAAATTCACTTTTGCTCCCTGTGTAATTACTTTTAAAAAAGCGGTATCGGTAATTTGGCTGGTATCTAAACCTGTGGATAATTCAGTTGGCTGTGTTTTATCCATACTGGCAGAAACAACAAACTTACGGTAGTACTCGTACCCGGTTATTCCAAAGCCATTGCAATTAGCTACATTACAAATAGTACCGCTACCGGTGGCTGTTGAATTAAATAATATTTGTTTAGGGCTTTTATCCCATTCGCGGTAGTCAACATAACCTTTTAAGGTGTCTCCGTTTAAGCCTATAACATACCCGGCTTTATAATTTACCTGGGCCGACGAAAAAAATGGGATTAAGACAATTAGCGCCAGGAGATTGTAGAAATATTTCATAAATTGTGATAATAAGTTTAGCGCAATATAAAAACATATCGTTTAATGCGCAAAGCTTATTTTCCAATAAAAACCGGGACTCACTAAGGATACGCCGCAGACTCCTGAATTACAGAACGTTGAAAGCTGCCTGTAAAATTGCCTCGTAAACAACGGAGCCTGCGTGTACCCAAAATCATGCACGGTCGCCCGGACTAACACTGACAGCAAAACCAATTATCCTTTTTAACCTGCACCCTTGCCCGCTATAGCGGGATATTTATACCAGCCTGCCGGTTTTTACTGCTTCCTGTAAATTGCTTACGCGGAATTTCGGTTTATAAATCCGCTGCGATAAGCTCCTTACCCATTTCATGCGGTAACCGAACACACTCTTGATCACATACACACCTGCCGATCCGCTGGGATAGCCGTACTTGTACCAGGTGAACTTTGAATTATCGATGCGGAAACGCTCGGCAAATTCAGCCAGGAACAGGTCTATCTCAATATCGAAAATATTAAGATCAAGGTCGATGCTCGTATCCAGGCCCAATGAGCAGGGATCAACCTTTTGTATCTTATATTTATCGCAGTAGTCAACAATAAATTCTTTTAACTGGGGCAGTACTTCTTCCATTTAATTGAACTGTGTTATTGCCTATATGACGCCGTTAGTTTGCCGGGAGTTGCATCAGATCATAACATTTAACATATTATTTAAAAATAAAAAACCAGGCCATGTTTTCGCATGCCTGGTTTTTGGGGTTAAGCTAAAAATTTCCCTTTTATATTTTTTAATGTGCGAACGCGTTCATGGCCACTGTTGGCTTGCCGGTAGGGTCAAATGCACCTTCACCGTAACCTTGCCAATTGTTGTAGGCTTCGGGCTCCCAATAAAATACGCCCAGGCCGTTACTACCCGACACTGATTTAACCTTTGTGATCAGGTCGCTTAAAAATGATTCGCTGGTACTGGCGGCTGATTCGCTCATGCCTGCTTCACATATCATTACCTGTTTTCCGTAGCGTGAAACCATATCATTCATGGTGCTTAGACATTCGCTATTATAGGTAGACCAGTTGGTGGTCGACGGATAAAGCGACATGCCGATAACATCATAACTAGCCCCATTGGCCTTTAATAAATCAAATACATACCTAAAACCCGAATCATCATAGCCGTTTGCCAGGTGCACAACTACCTTTGCCGATGGGAAAACGGATTTTACCGCGTTATACCCTGTATTTATCATATAAGTAAATGCCAGGATATTGCCTGCCGAGATACGGCCATCCTGCCACATCATACCATCGTTAGTTTCGTTGCCCACTTGCACCCAGGTTGGTGTAACGCCGGCCGATTTAAGACTATTTAAAGTGGCAATGGTATAATTATATTCCGATGTATACAATGGCGTTCCCGTTTCGCTGGCCCAGGCGGCAGGTTTGGTCTGGTCGCCCGGGTCGGCCCAGGTATCGCTGTAATGAAAATCGATCATCACGCTCATGCCAGCTGCTACCGCACGCTTGGCCTTATTTACCACATCCGTTGTGTTACACCAGCCAGACGATGGATTAACCCACGCCCGCAGCCGAATGGCGTTAATACCCAGGCTTTTTAGCAAAGCGAATAAATCTTCTTTAGTACCTGCGCTGTTATAAAATGATAGGCCCGACGCTTCCATCTGCGTAACCCAGCTCACATCCGAGCCATAAGCGAACGAGCTGGTTGCGTTGGTAGCTTTTTGCGTGGTTTGTACATTTGATGGTACAGTTTTGTTGGTTGAGGCATCTTTGGTGCAGCCTGCCATCAGCACTATAAACATAGCCTGACAGATGTAATTAATCTTTCTCATCATTAATTGGTTTTTAGTTAAAGTTTATTTAGTTATTGGTTTATTATTATCCATTAATTAAACACAGCCGCGTAATTAAGCACAGCCATCTATTGATGAATGCTCGCAGCCTTTTCACTAAATTTTATTACAACAGCACAATTATTCGAGGGCTTTAGGCGACCCGGTTTACATTGGTAAATACTCTTTGTAACAAGTATTTTATAACTGTACAAATAACAGTAAAAGTTTTCTAATATTTGTCATATTGACAAATATTTTTTTTAACAATATTTTTCTTTGAAATTACATTATACTTAACCGGTAAAATTTAAGGTTCGGTGTATATTTGTGAAAACCGTTCAATTGATCTGCGGTTAACTGTACCAAAGCAATACCTGTGATATGGCCTTTATTGATTACTACAAAATATTAGGTGTCGACAAATCAGCAAGCGAAAAGGATATTAAAAATGCCTATCGTAAGCTTGCGCGCAAACACCACCCCGACCTTAACCCCAACGACCCTGAAGCCAACAAAAAGTTTCAGCAACTGAACGAGGCGAACGAGGTATTAAGCGACCCCGAAAAACGTAAAAAATACGACCAGTACGGCGAGAACTGGCAGCATGCCGAAGCCTATGAGCAGGCAAAACAGCAACAAAGTCGCCAGCAGCAGAACTATACAGGCGGTTCAGGCGGCCATGGTTTTGATTATGAGGACTTCGGCCAGGGCGGCGGTGACTTTTCGGAGTTTTTCCAGTCGATGTTTGGCGGGGCAGCCGGTGGCGCGGGAAGCTCACGGGGCGGTCGTGGCAGGCAGGGCGGGTATCGCGGGCAGGATTATAATGCGGAGTTGCATCTCTCTTTACACGATGTAGCCGAAAGCAACAAGCAAACGCTTACTGTCAATGGCAAAAATATCCGCATAACCATCCCGGCTGGTGTGGAAAATGGGCAAACCATCAAAATAACCGGCCATGGCGGACCGGGTGCAAACGGCGGGCCTGCGGGCGATCTTTTTATAACTTTCCAGGTGGCAAACGATACGAATTTTAAACGCGAAGGCAGTAATTTGTATGCCATAGTAAAGCTCAACCTTTATACAGCCATATTAGGTGGCGAAATAACGGCCGATACGCTTACCGGCAAGGTAAAACTAAAGGTGAAACCCGAAACACAGAACGGCACCAAAGTAAAGCTGAAAGGCAAAGGCATGCCGGTTTACAAAAAAGACGGCGAGTTTGGCGACCTGTACCTTACCTATGAAATAGAGCTGCCAACCAACCTTACCGAAAAGCAGAAACAATTATTTGAGGAGTTAGCAAAATCATAAACAGCATGACGACCGAACATTTGATAACGACAACCGATTTTTGTACTTACTACAACGTAGAACGCACCTTTATCACATCCCTTCAGGATGCCGGGCTGGTACAAGTAACCATAATAAACGAAACCACCTATATACCTGAAACCGAACTGCAAAAGCTGGAGAAAATGATACACCTGCACCACGACCTGGAAATAAACATCGCCGGAATCGAGGCGATTACGCATTTATTGGATCGCGTTGAGCAAATGCAGGAGGATATGCGGCAGCTGCGCAACAGGTTGAGGCTGTATGAGGATTAAAAGTACTTTAACTGTTCATTTTGTGAACATTTTGGCAATATGTAAGCTATTGATTTATAACTGTGTTGATGTTCACGGCGTTCACGGTTTTTGTGTAACTTTCTGAATAATAGTAGGTTGAGTGTTCACGCCAAAAAACAGCGTTCAAGCGTTCAGTGAACACGTAAACGGGTTCCCAATATATTCAGTCAGATTAAATTCGAAATTGAACATCCGAAACGGCGCAGCCCTCTTGAGCTCCTTTTAAAAAGAAGCACACGCGAAAAATTCGAAATCATTAAAAATCATTAATACGTATTAAACTTCCCAAACGGCGGCCTTCCCGTTAGCTGGTGATATACGGGCAAATCCTCATGCGGCGTAGCCGGTACGTGGAAACGGGTGCAATAATATACCTGCAAATGCAGCTCATCGCGACCGTTGCGGATAACGGCAATATCAGGCAGTTGCTTTACGGTATCAAAAAATGGCTTCACATCATTATCCACGCTCACTTTGGTATCCTGCCCGATGATGATCGCGTCTTCGCCTATCAGTTTGTTTGGATCTACGAGGTACACAATGTTACGCGGGTCGTTGTTAAAGCAAACAATATCTTTTTGGCCTTTCAGCGCCCAGTCGACCTTGCCCACCAGCCACCAGCGCGTAGTACCGGCGAATAGTTTTTTGTTATTGATCCAGCCTTCCTGTACAAAACGGTCGTGTATGCCATCATAATCAATTCCCTGTATAGTTGGGTCTACTTCTTTTGCTTTGGCAGCAGTAGTTGTGTCGTGCAGGGAAACCACCCATTTAGGGCCATAGAGTTGCCAAAAGCCTGTTGTTTCATGCAACGTAAGTACGCTGATAGTAATTACAGTAAAAAGCGTGGAAAACACCAACCAGCGGCGTGTGCCGCGTTGGGCCTGTATATTTCCGCTGAATTTTTTATCAATGGCATATCCCAGCGGCATAAACAGCATCATATAGCCGGGCGCCTGCCAGTGAAAATGATATTGCAGATCGGACCACAAGGTTACAATGGTAAAAAATACCAGCGGCAATACCGACGTCCAGAATAAAAAGCTGTAAACCTGCGACTGGCTGCGCATTTTGAACGAATAGAAGAGCTGCCTGATGAGCGGGATCCAAAACCACGGCAGTAACCAAAGCATTTGTCCGCCGATGCTTCGCAGCAGCCATATGGGATGCAATTCGCCGCTTGACCCGGCCCGCGAACCCTGGAAAAGAAACGACACCCACTGGTGATGATAATTCCACCAAAGTATAGGCGTAGCAAATATAAGCGCAATAATAAGCGCCAAATAAGGCCCGGGATGGCGAAGCCAATGCCGTTGATTTTTATTTACACCGATAAAGATCAGTACGCCAAGGAACAGGAAAATTGTATGGTATTTGCTCAAAATTGCCAGCCCCATCGATATCCCTACCATCAACCAAAGAAAATAGATTCTGGACGAGCTTAGCTTTGCGCGGCCTTCGCTGGTAATGGACAATACATCCACAAAAAAGTAAGCACTTAACAGCCAGAAGAACATAAGGGGCGCATCCGGCTGAAACCAGCAGGCGATAGGTATGGTAAATACCGCGCTTAGGTTCATTACCAAAACTGCCCAAAAGCCCGCAGGAGCGTTGAATAGCTTACGTGTTATCAGGAACATCAACCAGCTTGTACCGGCAAATAACAACACTGCCGGAAAACGCAAACCCAAATTGTTCAATCCAAACATCTTTAAGCTCAATCCGCTCAGCCAGAAGAACAGCGGCGGCTGGTCGAAATAACTCCAGTCCAGGTGCATTGCCCCGCGAAAGTAATAAGCTTCGCCAATGCCCAGCCCGGTATAAGCGGCTACCAGCAGGCGCAGGATAAAAGTTACTGCTATCAGCAGCAGGGTATATTGGGCGGCATTGCCTTCGTTTATCTTCTTCATCTCAAAAAATAAAGCCCGGCAAAAAGCGGGCAGAGAAATTTGTCAAAATTATCAGTAATTATCTGTTTTTTGCATGAAGCGGGGAATTTTTCGAATTCCTTTCATGAGGCCGTCTCAAAAGTCGATTTTGTCAAAAGGAAACCAAATAGTATTTGTCTCTGTGCCCTTTGTGTTCTCATCTCCGTGTTCTCTGTGGTAAAACTTAACCACAGAGGTCCCAAAGAAGGCACAGAGATGCACAGAGCTCTTATAGCGCAAAATATAATTTGGTATCATCCTTTTTTATTTCCCTTATGATAAAGCCGCATGTTTACATCGCCACCCATTTCCCCAACGGTATTTTACTAATAATATAAACCAGCAAGAACGACAATACAAAGCAAACAATAGCTGTTACCGGGATGCTTATGGCAGGGTTGCAAAGCTGCCAGTTAATATTTAAATTGTTATCCGGATCGCCGATGAAGTCCAGCAGCAGCGCATGGCTAAGGTAAATACCAAAAGTATAGGCGGAAACAAAATCGCGGGCTTTTTTAAACCACGGCGACATTTTTACAGTAGTAAACCTCGCCAGTAAAAACACACTGGATGACAACAGCACAATAGCCGGGCTTAGCGGCTCATAAAACAAAGTGCTCAGCGCTTTGGTACTAACACACATAAAATAAGTACCGGCAACGATGATCGTCAACGTAAGCAAGAAGATCAAACCAATCCAAAAACGGTTAACCCACTTCGGGAATTCCTTAAACGCAAGATAATGCCCCAAAACCAGGTAGCCGATATAGCCCGTGAAATAATGCAGGTCTACCTGCGGGTTAAAACGCGACAGGTAAGGCTGTGCCAACAGCATTACCGCCAGCCATAAGAGCAAAAAATAAACGATCTCTTTTTCCGTAGCGTTACGCACAAATTTGGCCAGCACCGGTATCACAAAATACAGCCCGAGCAGCATGTACACATACCACAGGTGGTAATAGCTGCCATATTTAAGCTGGTGCAATACGATTTTGGTATCGGCCCAAATATCGGGTGTAAAGGTAATGTCCTCATTATACCAGGCGTAAGCCACATAAACCAGGCTCCAGAACAGGAATGGCGCAATGATGCGCCCGAGCCGCTTTTTCAAAAAATCGCCAATTTCATAATCCCGGTGCAGTAGCAACGCTCCCGTTATCATTACAAATACCGGTACCCCGAAACGGGCCAATCCGTTATAAAAATCGCCCCATATCCATTGACTAACCGGCACGCGCCCGTAACCCATAATAAGCGGCGACGAAGTATGGATGATCACCACCATAAACATCGCAATCACGCGCAGGCTGTTTATCCAGTCGAGGTTTTGACTTTTGTTTTGGGGGATGATGAGGGCCATTGTATGGGTTGAGTTGTAAAATTAAATAAATAAATGAAATGAGAGGGGTTAACGTGAATGCCCATTACGCACACACTTTGCCTATCCTAAACAATTTTTGCCATATTTGTACCATGAGCAAAATATGGCAAAAGTCGGTTACTGTTAACGAACTGGTTGAACGTTTCACCGTGGGGCGCGATACCGAATTTGATACCCAGATGGCGGCTTTTGATGTGCTTGGCTCATTAGCGCATACCCAAATGCTGGAAAGTGTTGGGCTGATGAGTGCCGAAGACCTTACCCTTGTACAAAAAGAACTAAAAGCGATTTACCGGGATATTGAACAGGGAAATTTCACGATTGAACCGGGTGTGGAAGATGTGCATTCGCAGGTTGAAAAATTGCTTACCGAACGCATCGGCGATGCCGGTAAAAAAATACACAGCGGCCGCTCGCGCAACGACCAGGTACTGGTTGACCTGAAATTGTTTTTCAGGCACGAGTTGCAGCAGGTGGTTAAAGAAACGGAGAAGTTATTCCGTGAGTTTATCCAACTAAGTGAAAAATATAAAGATGTTCTTTTACCCGGCTATACACATTTGCAGGTAGCTATGCCGTCTTCGTTCGGGTTATGGTTTGGAGCGTATGCTGAAAGTTTAGCTGACGACCTTGAACTCGTTTTGGCGGCTTATCACATAACAAATAAAAATCCACTGGGTTCGGCTGCCGGTTATGGTTCATCATTCCCGCTCAATCGTACATTAACTACGCAGCTTTTGGGTTTCGATAGCTTAAATTATAACGTGGTTTATGCGCAAATGGGCCGGGGCAAAACGGAGCGTATTATTGCACAGGCGCTGTCCTCCATCGCAGCAACGCTGGCAAAAATGGCTATGGACCAAACGCTTTACCTTAGTCAGAATTTTGCTTTTGTGAGTTACCCCGATACCTTAACTACGGGCAGCAGCATTATGCCGCACAAAAAGAACCCGGATGTTTGGGAGATCATGCGAGGCAAGTGCAACCGCCTACAGGCGTTGCCAAATGATGTAGCCATGATGACCACTAATTTACCGTCGGGCTATCACCGCGAACTGCAACTGCTCAAAGAACTATTATTCCCCGCATTTACCGATCTGAAGGATTGCCTGCATATGGCAGCCTTTATGCTGGAAAATATTATGGTAAAAACTGATATTTTAAATGACCCTAAATATGCCTATTTATTCAGCGTGGAGGAAGTAAACAAGCTTACGCTTAGCGGTACGCCTTTCCGGGATGCCTACAAACAAGTGGGACTGGCTATTGAGCGCGGTGAATTCAACCCTGATAAAAAAGTGAACCATACCCATGAGGGCAGCATTGGCAATTTAGGGAATGAATATATTGAACAGGCATTTAACAAGCTATTACTTAATTTTGATTTTGCGAAGGTACATCAAGCGATAAGGGAACTGGTTAAACAATCGGTGTAATCACAAACAAAATCGGTGTAATCACAATAAAATGAGCGGCCAGAACAGAGCAGATATTTACCCCGGACTTGAGGTTGACATCATCCTCAAACAAGATCAGCGGAGCGGAAAACGTACACGCGGTATTGTGAAGGATTTGCTTACCAGTTCGGCATTTCACTCCCGCGGGATAAAAGTTAGGTTAGAAGACGGACAAGTTGGCCGAGTAATAGAAATATTTGAAGATTAATATGACCACAAAACCGACAAGAAACATATTTTACCGCCTGGATGCCCAGCACAGGCTAATGATAGCATTAGTAGTAGGCGCTATTGTTTTTGCTATTTGCTATAGATCGCTTAATACGCTTGAACGGGCTTTGACTACCTGGATAAGCTGCTCTTTGAGCATTATTATATTGAACTGGATAACCATATTGGGTACTCATCCCCGTGAAGTAAAAAAAATAGCCAAACTACAGGATTCGAGCCGTGCGGTGTTATTCGGGTTTGTTGTAACGGCATCGCTGGTAAGCCTGGTTGCTATTATTTTTCTGCTCAAATCTTCAAAAGGATTATCGGAAACAGAAAAGAACGGGCATATACTGCTATCGCTTGCTGCGGTATTCACATCGTGGTGGCTGGTGCATACCATTTTTTCACTACGGTATGCGCATTTGTTTTATGACACAGATACCGATGATGGCAAGGCGCGTCCCGGCGGAGGCCTGGATTTCCCCGATACTAAGGAACCCGATTACCTCGATTTCATGTACTTCGGCTTTGTGGTAGGCATGACCTTCCAGGTATCAGATGTGCAGATCACCGACCGCAAGATACGCCACCTCTGCCTGCTGCACGGGCTGATCTCCTTCGCATTCAATACAGCTATCGTTGCTTTGAGTATTAATGTGGTATCGGGAATGGTAAGCCAGTAGGTCTGAACCAGGATTAAACGGATTTGCTTGATGCAAATAAAGCCAATATCCTGAAAATCTGTTTAATCCGCTTAATCTTAGTTCAGACAAATAGTTTTGGCTGGTCCCTATCCATAAACTGCGGCCTGCGGATATTACTGCCGAGTTTTTTATTAAGCTGCTCAACTACATAGTCGGCTAGTTCGGGCGAGTAGCGCTCATCATGCTGGTGCATAAAAAACCATACCGACTGTAGCCCCAATTTATGCCACTCAACAATTCGATCAACCCATGCATCGCAGCGGGCATAATCTGTTGGATGCAGGCTGTTTCCCACAAACCGGATAAAAGCATGCGGCGTAGGCAGTTCCATGTGCACCACATCGCGGCGACCGCTGGCATCGGTGATTACCGCACCCATATTGCACTTTTGCAGCAGGTCAAAAACCTGTTTTCGCGTTTCGGGGTTGGCGAACCATTCCTTGTGGCGAAGTTCTACAAATACCGGGATGTCTTTTGGCAGCGTTTCCAGGTACACTTTCATCTCCAGGAAACTTTTTGGCGTATAATTATCACTCAGCTGCAAAAACAACGGCCCCAGCTTGTCGCCGAAGGCTAAAATCCCTTCATAATAAGTGGTGGTTACATCATCGGCATTTTTTAATCGCCGAATGTGGCTGATACTCTGCGAAAACTTGGGGCAGAATTTAAAATCAGGGTTGGCATCTGCTTTTTCCTTCCATTTGCGGATGGTTTCAGGCGGATAAACATTATAAAAAGTGGCATTCAGTTCAATACTGTCGAAATGCTTAACATACTCCTCTAAAAAATTGGCCTCTTTGGTTTTTAGCGGATAGATCTTGCCCAGCCATTCCTTTCGTCCCCACTTGGCGCAACCCACATGCACCTCTAAAGGCTTATCATTCTTAGCCGCTTTAAGCGTGTTGATGGTAAATTCGCTGTCGGGCGGTAAAGTAAAATCTACCTCCATCAGTTCACCCGGTGTTACCCTGCCAAATTCCATATTTTTATTAATTTTAATGGCAAGATAGATAAAATCGTAGAGACGCAAAATTTTGCGTCTCTACATTAATTCTACAAAAACATCCCGCCCGAAGCCTCTATCCTTTGTGCGTTTATCCAGCGGGCATCATCCGAACACAGGAAGGCTATTACACCGCCAATATCATCCGGCTGGCCAACGCGGCCCAATGCAGTAATGCTTGCCATGTATTTATCCAAGCCAGGATGCGATTCAAAAGCATTCTTCGTAAAATCAGTTTCAATGATACCCGGCGCGACCACATTGGCAGCAATTTTACGCGGGCCGAGCTCTTTTGCGAGATAACGGGTGAATACTTCTATGGCGCCTTTCATTGATGCGTAGGCCGCGTAACCCGGTGTGGAAAAACGCGCTAATCCGCTGGATAAATTAATGATGCGGCCGCCTTCGGCAATTAGCGGCAGGCATTTTTGGGTTAAAAAATAAACGCCTTTAAAATGTACGTTCATTAGGTTGTCGAAATCCTCTTCGGTGGTTTTTTCAAAAGGTGATGCAGCATCGATACCAGCATTATTAACCAAAAAGTCGAAAGTATCACGTCCCCATTTTTCCTTCAGCACTGCCGATAGCTGCTCTACAAAACCGGCGAAAGTTTTGGTTAAGCCGGTATCCAGTTGCAGGGCTACCGCTTTTTGCCCGAGCTTTTCGATTTCAGCTACTAACGCATCAGCTTCATCTTTTTTGCTGCGATAGGTAATTACCAGGTCGTTGCCATTTTTGGCCAGTTTCAGGGCCGTATTTTTGCCCAAGCCACGGCTGCTTCCTGTAACCAGTGCTATTTTGTTTGTTGTTTCCATTGCTTCTAAATTTTATACAAAGTTGCGCCAACGGAACCAATAAATTATGGTGACAGTTTCAGATAAAATGGTGACAGTTTCAGTTTTTTCCTTGGTTCATAGTTGATAGATCATGGTTCATAGTAAACGAAAATTAATGACCAATGACCCAATGACAAATGACTAATAAACCAATAAACTCTCCCTGTACTGCTTTGGTGTAACGCCTTCAAAGCGTTTAAAGAATTTGGTGAAATTGGACGGATCAAAAGTTAGCCGGCCGGCGATCTGGTTGATGGGCAGCGAATTATCGGCAAGCATTTCTTTGGCCATGCGCATTATCTTGTCTTCAATGGGCCAGCAGGGTGCTTTGCCGGTGGTGAGCTTTATGGTATTGCTCAAATGGGTAGGGTGGATGTGCAAATGATCGGCAAAATCACGTATTTCCCACATATCCTCTACACGGCCGTTCAGCACATCATCTAAATGCCGGTCGACGGCATTCAGGAAATCAACCGTGATCTCGTGCTGGCGGGCGGATATTTTTTTGGGAAGCGGGCGTGGCATGTTATATTTGGTTATCCTTATCAAATTTAAACATTGTAAAAATGGAAAACCAATCCGGGAT
>Ga0302309_10000607_pt1 | contig 40273 bp, 37 predicted proteins | sample III_Palsa_N1_1_FD_200453 | JGI IMG/M metagenome (GOLD analysis project Ga0302309, IMG submission 200453) | Peat permafrost microbial communities from Stordalen Mire near Abisko, Sweden - III_Palsa_N1_1 | ecosystem: Environmental > Terrestrial > Soil > Palsa > Peat permafrost | place: Sweden...
CTTTTAAATAACTATTTTTGTACATGCTTTTATAGCATTTGCTGCAACCCAAAAGTCAGCTAACCCAGTGGTCAATTTGGCCCGGAACAGGGTGGTCAACATCTCCATAATATACACTTACAGCAAGGTTTACCATTTTACAAAACCGCTCCAAATGTTTCATTACGCCATTAGTCTGCAACGCCTTTTGTCCTTTCTCCGGCTTCCTGTTACGCAGGTAATATTCAAAGTCGGTAATAAATTTGTAGGTCAATTCTGATAAATACTTATCACTTGTTTTAAACCGCTCCTTTAAAAACTCCTTGATATACTTTTGGGTGGTATAATAGTTCTTCATTGTCCCCGGTTCTAAGACCTGGGTTTGCTCGGTGTTGTGGTAGTCCATCAGTTTACATAGCGTAAAGTCGGCCTGATCTTCGCCAATGAATTTATTTTTTACCAATTCTGCGGTAATGAGTTTCTTTTGCAGTAAGAGCGTTTGGTAGCATTCTACGATACCGGAACGGTATTGCTCCAAATAATTATTCAATCGCACAATTTCCTCACGGCTTCCTTTTGCCATCCCTTTGTTTGCATTCCAGTTACCCGGTTCTATGCTGCGCTTAACCGAAAGATCAATCCGGCTTCCATTAACGGTAATCCTTGCATAGATTGGAGTTTTACCGTCATTAGTGGCTTTATACTTCCTTAGATAAAAGATAACGCCAAAGGTGTTGTTTACTGTTTTCATATTCGTCAATTATTAAGTTACAAATAGCATCAGATTGACGGTGTTTAGCGGCTTTTGCATCAGGGGCAATTTGCCGGTTTTTTAAACCCATATCAAAAGGGGCTAAAAATCATCAAAATAAAATAAGTAATCAATTGACTATCAAACACTTAATACACTATTTGTGCCCAAATATAAATTTTAAATTTGGGGCACCGAATAGGGCACATTTTCCTTGATATAACTTGAATAAATTGGGCTGGAATAAAACAAAAAAGCCCTTAAATCACAGATTTAAAGGCTTTTTGATACTGGTTGGTATCGCTTAAGTCGGGATGGCAGGATTCGAACCTGCGGCCTCCACATCCCAAATGTGGCGCGATACCGGGCTACGCTACATCCCGATTGGGGACTGCAAAGGTAGACTTTTTAAGTTTTGTTCCAAATCTTTTTTAAAAAGATGTTTTTTACGAATTACTGAACCATCCGTAATGCCGGTTGTTTATCTTTACGCTGTGCCGGTCACTAAAAAAATAACTGCTAAAAAACCGTCTGCCACCAAAAAGCGTCCCAGGCGTTCCGGCTGGAAAATCGTGGTTGCTATTATTCTGCTGGTGCTTCTATCGCCATTTTATTATGGGTACGTACTCCGCTTCTTTTCATCTGGCTGGCAGTGGGTTCGCGATTTGGGCGTTAACCCGCATTACCGCGCGTACAAAAGCTTTGGCATACACATCCCCTCGCAATATAAAATTCACGGTATCGATGTTTCCTACGCGCAGGGACAGATCGATTGGCGGCGTGTGCGGGCCATGCACGAGGATAGCATCGGTATCAGTTTCGCGTTCATTAAAGCAACGGAGGGGTTGTTAAAGGTCGATCCTTATTTTAAACGCAACTGGCGCGAAGCGCCAAAGAACGGTATTACCTGCGGCGCCTATCATTTTTTAAGGGCGAACAAGGACGGCAAATGGCAGGCGCGTTTCTTCCTGCAAAATGTAAGCATCGAACCCGGCGACCTGCCACCGGTAATTGATGTAGAAACGCTGGACAACGAAACACCCGAAGCGATGCGTAAACAATTACAGGCGTTTTTAACATATGTGCAGGGCAAAACCGGGGTTAAACCTATTATTTATACCCAGCTCAGCTTTTATGCCGATTACCTGGCCGGTTATTTCGATGGTTACCGGTTATGGATAGCCCACTACGATCATCCCGAATTGCAAATTGAACAGTCGGTAAACTGGCGTTTCTGGCAGCACTCGGAAACTGCACATGTAAACGGCATCTCGCATGCTGTAGATTTTGATGCTTTCAGGGGAGATAGTTTAGCTTTTAAACAGATGCTAGTACAATAGTGGTTTATTAATGATTATTTAAAGTACATCACCCGTTATTATCGATCTTATACTTGATTTTTGTAGAAACACTTATTCCCATTCTGTAAAAAACCGTAACTTTATGGCGCGTTTACAGGCGGGAGAAAAGTGACAAAGGACATTACAAATAAAGGCGTTATGACTGCCATTACATATAAATCAGACATCGGTACCAAGCAAAAAGCGCTTGCCATTAACCTCAACCCCGAAATTTATGGCTCATTTGCCGAAATCGGCGCCGGGCAGGATGTAGCCGCCAACTTTTTCAGGGCTGGCGCATCATCAGGCACCATTGCCAAAACCATGTCGGCGTATGACATGACTTTTTCTGATGCTATTTATGGTGTGCAGCAGGTACGCAGGTATGTAAGCGAACAACGACTCATATCTATGCTCGATCATGAGTACGGCCTGCTCATTGAACGTTTAAACCAACAGCGTGGGGCTTCTACCACCTTTTTCGCTTTTTCGGATACAATGTCCGCCCTCAATTACTATAAAACAAATGAAGGCCACGGCTGGATGGGTGTCCGTTTCCAGTTAAAACCGAATGGTCCCTATAATGATGTAGTATTGCACGTAAAGCTGCTTGATTTTGATAACAACATGCAGCAGCAGGCAGTTGGTATATTGGGTGTTAACCTCATATATGCCTGTTTTTATTATCCCGAGAATGCGCCTGTATTTTTGCTGTCGCTGATGGATGAATTGTCGAAAGACCGGATACAGATAGACATGATCCGCTTTGAAGGCCCTGATTTTGAAAAGGTAGATAACAGGCTGATGAGCCTGCACCTGGTAAAATATGGCTTTTCGGATGCTGCTGTATTCGGCCCGGATGGTAAAAACCAGCAGCCCTCGGAGGTTCTGTACAAAAAGCATATCATGCTGGTGCGCGGGCGTTTTAGGCCGGTGATCAATGTACACCTGGATATGCTGAACAACGGCCTTAAGCAGTTTAAGCAGGAGCCGGATGTGAATAAGGACAGCATAGTAGTTATTACCGAACTTACGTTGCAATCGCTCAAGGAAAGAGATGCTGACGACAATGCGGATATAGATGAAAAAGATTTCCTTGACCGAGTGGATATCCTCTGTTCGTTAGGGCAAACCGTATTGATTTCCAATTTCCACGAGTATTATAAGCTGGTAGCTTATCTTTCAAAAATAACCAAGCTGAAAATGGGCGTGGTTTTAGGCTATCCCAACCTGGAATACATCTTCTCCGAAGAACACTATAAAGATCTTCCGGGCGGTATCCTTGAATCGTTTGCCACCTTGTTTAGCCGCGAGGTAAAACTCTATATTTATCCAACCCTGCGCGATGGCGCCATCAAAAACTGTCTCCGGTTTTATCCGCCGCCGCATCTCATCGATCTTTACCGCTACCTCATCACCAATAATAAGATTGAGGATATAAGCCATTATAACGAACAAAACCTGCACGTACAAACTGATAAAGTGCTCGATCTTATTAAACAGGGAGCCGAAGGCTGGGAAGAATATGTACCTCCTGAAGTAGCTGCCATGATAAAAGACCGCTGCCTGTTCGGTTACCCATGCCCTGTGCCGCCAGCAAAAGAAATCGTAGCAATAGCTGAAGGCAATGCCGAAAACCATGCCTGATGGTTTCTTATAAATTTTTATAGAATCGTTTGGTTTTTAGGGCATAACACTAAGTTATCCTCTATTATGCCGTTTTTTGCAACAATTGCATTACATGCAGGCAACATATATGTGACAATAAATTTTTTCCTAAACTTTCACAGTAAATTCACGTCTGAATTGCAATCCACAACAATTTATTCTTTTTATGAAACCGTCATTTAATAATGTTAAATCGATTTTATGTATTGTTTTTGCATTGATCTGCTACAACGTTTCGGCTCAAAAAGTACCTACTACGCAACAAGGTAGTTTATGGGCGCCACAGGGAATTAAAATTGATGGCAAACTTACGGAATGGGGTAATTCATTACAGGCTTACAACAAAACAGTAAAGCTGTGGTACACACTGGCCAACGATGACAAGTACATTTATTTGGCCGTTAAATCGGACGACATTGATTATAATCCCAAAATATTGGCCGGCGGTATAAGCCTCAGCATCAATACAGCCGGTAAGAAAAAAGATAAAGATGCTTATGTAATTACATTTCCCGTTATCAGCCGGGCTGGTGGCGGTGGCCGTGGCGGAAGAGGCAGGCGTGGCGGTGGTTTTGGCCAGCAGCAGGATACGCCCGATACGGCAGCGATTGTAGCCCAGCAACAGCAAACGCTTGCAACAGGCAAACAGATCAGCGCTATCGGGTTTAAAGAAATTACCGATACCCTTATTTCTATTTATAACGAATATGGCATAAAAGCGGCAGCTACAATTGACAACAAAGGCAATTATAGCGCCGAAATAGCCATACCACTAGCCATGCTCAATATACCGGCCGACCAAAAAGAGATCGCCTACAACATTAAAGTTAACGGTTTGCAAATGGTTATGAAAAATGTTACCATCGGCGGCAATGGCGGCGGTGGTCGTTTAAGTATTAGCGGCAATGGCGGTGGCGGCGGTTTTGGTGGTGGCGGCGGCGGTGGTGGCTTTGGCGGTGGTTTTGGAAACCACGATGGCCCGGATGCTGATGATATTACTGCGGCGACTGATTTTTGGGCTAAGTATACCATTGCTGTAAATACAACCAAATAACCGATGAAAAAACTTTGCCTTATCCTTGTTCTATTGTTATTTACTGCGAAACTGTTCGCGCAGCAGGGTGGCTTTCGCAGGCAGTCGGCTGGCAATACCCCTTTACCCCCTCCCCTGGCTGTAAGAGAAGTGAGTGGTATTGTAAAAGACAGCACCGATAATATGATAATCGGAGCTATTGTTACGCTAAAATCAAAAAAAGATACGCTGCGGACAGCAACCAATAGCGATGGGGTGTTTATATTTAAAAATGTAAAGCTGGCAACCTTTGTACTTACTATTTCCGAAATCGGCTATCAAACAACAACCCGCAAGTATTTAAACAACGATGCATCAAAAAATGTAGTGCTTGATCCGATCATACTCAAAACGGAAACAAAAATGCTGCACCAGGTTAATATCAATGGCACACCGAGCATCACCTATAAAACAGATACGGTTGAATACAGGGCCAGCGACTACAAGGTGCGTGAAAATGCGACGGTTGATGAGTTGTTAAGCAAAATGGAGGGAATGGAAGTTGGATCGGATGGTACGTTAACACACCAGGGCCAGCAGGTAACCAAAGCAAGGCTTAATGGCAAAGATTTCGCCGGGGGTAACGTAGCACAGGCTATTCAAACCCTTCCGGCAGATATAGTTGAAAAGATACAGATAGTTGACGACTATGGCGATGAAGCCGCACGAACAGGTGTTAAGGACGGCACCCCGCAAAAAGTACTAAACATAACCACCCGCGCGGATAGGTCCGTAGGAGATATTGGCCGCATAACAGCCGGTGAAGGCAACGACGACCGTTACGATGACCGGTTGTTTTTGCAGCGCATTGATGCCAATGAACAATTAGGATTTATAGGCAATTTCCGTAATACGGTGAACGGTGTTGCAAGCACCGGTTTAAATGCAGGCTCAGGGGGCACATTAGGCAGCAGTACCAGCAGCAACGGCGGTAGCGGCGGTACTACCAAAACATTTGCGCCATCTTTCAATTATCGCGATGATTGGAGCAAAAAGATAGAAGTTAACATGAGTTATACCTACAACTATAACAATGTAAGCTCTATTGTTAATAGCAACGGCCAGCAATACAGTGACGAGAACGGCACCAAAGGCACAACTGATTTCATAAACAACAGCACGGGCAGTAACAAAACGGGCACGCATACTTTCAATTTTGATATGGAGTACAGTATTGATAGTGCCAACTATATGCGTATACAGCCAAATTTTAGTTATTCGGATAATAATACTTCTAATCAGTCGCAGATATACGATAGCGGTTTTATTAACCAAACATCGCTCAATAATACCTCAAGCAGCGTGCCCAATCCAAGCGTTGGCGCTATTGTGTTCTATCAGCATTTGTTTAAAAAGAAAAGGCGCAACATTTCGTTACAGTTGAGCTATACTTACTCCAAAACAACCACAGCCAATACCGAAGACAATAATATATTATACTACCAGGATAGTGTTAGAACAGGTAACCCGTTCCTTGATTCATTGGTACACCGGGTTGTTGAACGTGGTAACTTAACCAATAATTATCGGGCCAGCTTAACTTATGTTGAACCGCTGACCGCGATCTCGCAGCTTGAATTTAATGCGCAGTATATTTACCATGGCTATAATAGCAATGCATTTACAAACAACATAGATAGTTTAAACCGCAGTGTGCCTATCGACAGCCTTACCAATATCTATTCATATTCCTTTGTGCAATCGCGTTTTGCGTTAAATTACCGGCTTAATCAAAAAAATTATAACCTGTCCCTCGGCGCTACGGCTATCCCAACTTTGTTACAGGGCGAGCGTGAAGGTTTTGATGATGTCGATCATTCGGATTTTCACCTTATCCCTATCTTCCGCTTCCAATACTCATGGTCAAATACGGAAAGGTTGGCGATTAACTATTCAGGCACACCAACAGAACCGACTTATAATGAATTACAGCCGGTGACTGATTATACCAATCCGCAAAACCCGGTGATTGGTAATGCAGACCTGAAGCCGTCATTTACACATTCCATCACTACTACGTTTAACGACTATGTAGCCAACTCGCAATTCAACTTCTCAACCAATATAACCACCTCAATTGTAGACGACCAGGTAGTTACCAATAATGTACTGGTGCCCGAATACCTGAATAAAAATGGGAAACGCGATACTACATATGTGCCTTACACACATTATGTGAATTTAAATGGCGGTTATAACATAAATGGCAATTACAATGTAGCCAAACAGCTTGATAACCGCGAATATAACCTGGAATTAAACGGCAATGTTAGCTACGGCCATAATATTGCCATGAGCAATAACATTGAAAATTATTCGAACACCTGGAGCTATAACGAGCGTTTAGGGCCCAGAATAGATCCGAACGACTGGCTGGAGGTAAATCCTTATATTTCCTACGCGGTAACCAAATCATCAAACACCTTGCCGGGAGCAATATATGTTGATACAAAGACGCTGGCACTGAACCTGACCGGCCGCTTTTATTTTTTCAAAACATGGATGTTTGGTTATAGCGGCAGCAAAAATTATGTATCAGCCAAAACCTTACTAAAAACCCGCTTGTAATAAATGCTACCGTTGAAAAAGAAATGTTTAAAAAGCATAACGGCATACTCAGTATACAGGCATTCGACCTGCTCGACCAGAATAATTTTGTAAACAAAGTAATCACACCAACCGGCTACACCGATACTAAAACCAATGCATTGAGCCGGTATGTAATGATAAGTTTCCGCCTAAACCTGCAAAAATGGAGCGGCGCACCAAAACACAACGGTAAAGCAATGCAGCGCCGGGGTGATGGCAGTTTTATTTATAATTAGGTGTTAGAGATTAGCGGATAGAGGTTGGAGATTAGTAGAAACCACAATTAGCCGATAGATTTTAATTTGCGAAGTTTTAAAAACTTCGCAAATTTGTTAGTTGATTGATATTGGGAAAGTCAGCTAAAGCTAAATTAAACAGACTTACGAAGTTTTAAAAACTTCGTAAGTCAATATCCAATTGGCTTACATCCTGATAATCTCATAAATCTGTTTCATCCCTGGTTCAGACTAAACCTTACGGAACACCACAATCCCGTTATGCCCGCCAAAGCCGAATGTATTGCTCATGGCAACATTCACTTCGTGATCAATAGCATGGTTTGGCACAATGTGTAAACCGGCAGGAATAGCCGGGTCGAGGTTTTGTGTATTGATGGTTGGCGGCAGTACCTGGTTTTCGATAGCTTTCAGGCAAATGATTGCCTCGATAGCACCGGCAGCACCCAGTAAGTGGCCTGTCATGGATTTGGTAGCGCCAATTTGCATGTGCGTTGTTTGCCCGTTGGTAAGGGATAAAAGCGCATTTACTTCCGATAGATCGCCAACCGGGGTTGAAGTAGCATGCATGTTCAGGTAATCCACATCGTTTATGGTGATGCCGGCTTCCTTTAAAGCGAAATACATCGCTTTGGACGCTCCTTTGCCTTCGGGGTGAGTAGCTGTCATGTGGTAGGCATCGGCTGTCATGGCCGCACCGGTTATTTCGCCGTATATTTTTGCGCCGCGTTTTACCGCGTGCTCGTATTCTTCCAAAACTAAAGCGCCTGCACCCTCCCCCATTACAAAACCGTCGCGGTCAACGTCGAATGGCCTTGATGCATGCGCCGGGTCGTCGTTACGGTGCGACATGGCCTTCATCGAACTAAAACCACCGATGGACGCCGGCGTAATAGGCGCTTCCGATCCGCCGCTGATGATGATTTTAGCCTTGCCTAAACGGATGTAATTAAAAGCATCCATAATAGCGGTATTAGAAGTTGCGCAAGCCGATACTGCCGTGTAATTGATACCCATATATCCTTTATGGATGGATATCATACCCGAGGCCATATTTGATAAGAACTTTGGCACAAAAAACGGGTTAAAACGCGGATGTCCATCACCTTTGGCATATTCTGTCACCTGGTCCTCAAAAGTTTTCATGCCGCCCTGTCCGCTGCCCCATATCACACCAACATCAAACGGATCAAGCTTTTCCATGTCAAAGCCGGAATCTTTAACAGCCTCATCGGCCGCTACCAAAGCGTATTGGGTAAAAAGGTCGGTGCGTTTAATATCATGCCTGTCCAAATGGTCGGCAGGATTAAAGCCCTTTACCTCGCAGGCAAACTGTGTACGGAACATGGAAGCATCGAAGTGGGTGATGCGGGCAGCACCGCTTGTACCGGCCACAGCATTTTGCCAGAAGGTGGCTATATCGTTTCCCAGTGGCGTTATAGCGCCTAAACCGGTAACAACAACTCTTTTAAGCATATCAAATAAATTAACGGACTGAAAATACCATACGGTATTATTTTATCAGCCCGCAAAGTTACATTTATTTTATAATTATTCACCCCACGCTGTCACTACCAAATTGCGCCTTCCGCCGTAATTACGGTGTTCGCACAGGTATATACCCTGCCATGTGCCTAAAGCTAAACGCCCGTTATGAATAGGTATGGTTACCGAACTGCCCAGCATGGCAGCTTTCAAATGAGCGGGCATATCGTCGGGACCTTCGTCGTTGTGTTGGTAATCCGGGTCGTTTTCAGGTACAGCTTTATTGAAATAGGTTTCGAAATCGCGGCGTACGGTTGGGTCGGCATTTTCATTTATAGTAAGCGATGCCGAAGTATGTTGTATAAAAACCTGCATAATACCCGTTTTCAACTCGCTTATCTGCGGCAGGGCATGCAATACTTCGGAAGTGATCAGGTGAAAGCCGCGCCTGCGTTCGGTTAGGGTTATGAATTGTTGAAAGATCTTCATGTGGTATGATTATAGGGTAACGTTTGAATTGTCGAAAAGTTCTTACGATACGTCACGAGGCTGCTTTGCAACTATCTCACCACCATCTGAGCCGTATTCCGGCTGATCTGCTCCAATAAAATGGTCTTTCCTTCAGTTAATTCCTTTAACGATGCCGGTGTATAGTGCCTTGAAGTAATTAATGTAAGGTCGCTGTTATAACGGGCTTTAAAATTTTCACCCAAGTCTTTTAAAAGCCTTTTAAATCGCCCTTCATCGTAATTTACACAAACGGTAAAACTCAGCGCCGAGGTTTGCATCATATTCACCTTAACATGGTTTTTGGCGAAAAGCCGGAACAACTCGCTCAAATGGTCTTCTGAAATAAAAGAATAGTCTTTAGCCGAGATAGACAACAGTACCTGGTTTTGTTTGATGATGATAACAGGCTTTTCAAAGCGATTTTGCCCGTCTTCTTTTATTACCGTGCCGGGTGCGCCGGGATCAGTAAAGGGTTTTACCAGCAGCGGTATTTTGGCGTTTTGTAGTGGTTTGATGGTTTTGGGATGTATAACCGATGCACCATAATAAGTCATTTCGATGGCTTCGGCGTAGGTCAATTCATCAAATTTAACGGTATCGCTGAACAATTTCGGGTCGGCGTTTAAAATGCCGGGCACATCTTTCCAGGTTGTGACCGATTCCGCTCCGAGGCAGGAAGCAAATATAGATGCTGTATAATCCGAACCTTCACGACCCAGCGTAGTTGTAAAATTTTCCGAAGTGCCGCCCAAAAAGCCCTGTGTTACCACTATACTTTTCTCCAGCATGGCCGGTATATCCTTTAAAATGCTTTCTTTGGTCTTTTGCCATTGCACTACACCCTCGCGGTAGGTGTTATCGGTATGGATATAGCCCCTTACATCAAGCCAGCGGCTGCTTAAGCCTGTTTTGTTGAGGTAAGCGTTTACGATGCGGGTTGAAACCAATTCTCCAACAGAAACGATTTGGTCGTAAATAAAGTCATAATCATCGTGCGGCTCGTCTTCCAGCATCCAGTCTATCTCTACAAAAGTGTTGGCCACGTCGTTAAAAACAGGGTCGCTTGCCTCAAAAAGCTGCGTCAGGATGTTGTAATGATATTGCTTTATTCCCTCGTAAATATCATGCAGGTCATCAGACTGGGTTACATAGGCTTTGGTGAGTTTTTCCAGCGCGTTGGTGGTTTTGCCCATGGCCGAAACTACGATGAGCAACTGCTCATCAGCATATAAATTAACCACATGACCTAAATTGATGATACCTTCGGCATCCTTTACTGATGCCCCGCCGAACTTAAAAACAAGCATTATTTGATATATTGTGACACTACCGTATGCGGCAATAATAGTGATTTATTTTGGTGTAGAGATAAGGATACAATCTCCTCACTGGTAATTCAACAATTGTTCCTTTGACAAGGCCGCATTCAGCCAGCCGGCTTCGATACTCGCATTGTACTTGTTGTAAAACTTAATAGCAGGCTCGTTCCAATCCAGCACCTGCCAAACCATCCCGCTAAAGCCCATTTCCTGCGCCTCCAGTATTACCCGGTCGAACAATAGCTTACCAATACCTGAACCACGATAACTTTCTGTTACGATAAGGTCTTCGAGATACAAACGGCAGCCTTTCCAAGTAGAATAACGGACATAGTATAGTGCCAAACCGACGATCACATCCTCGTCTTCAGCAACGAATGCTTTCCAAACCGGGTTTTTCCCAAAACCGGCATCTATAAACTCCTCCATAGTAACGGTAACCTCGTGCGGCGCCTTTTCAAAATGCGCCAGCTCATGTATCAGTTCCATCAGGCGCGGGCAATCTTCTTTTTTTGCTAAACGTAGTTTCATTTTGGTCGATAGACCATGGACCATAGTCCATAGCCATTTTTTGCTATGTATATTCTATCTTTTATGCCATGGTCTATGGACCATCGTCTATGGACTAATTATTCTTCCAATGCTTAATTACACGGCTACCAAAAATAGTACTTCCCAACCTTACCAAGTTGCTGCCCTGTTCGATGGCGATGTGATAATCAGACGACATGCCCATCGACAAGGTATCGAAGCCGTCATCCTTGCGGAAAAAGCTCAGTTTTATACCATCGAAAAAAGTCCTTAGCTCATAATACTCGTCTTTTATTTGTTTTTCGTTATCGGTATTGGTGGCAATACCCATCAAACCGCGTATGCGGACGTTTTTAAGCTGTGCATATTCATCAGAACGCAGCAATTCTATCGCCTCGTCAAAACCCAAACCGAATTTGGTATCCTCATCGGCAATATATATTTGTAAAAGGCAATCGATAACACGCTTATCCTTCAGCGCATGTTTGTTTATCTCCTGCAATAATTTCAAACTATCTACCGATTCTATCATGCTGATGAATGGTGTAATATATTTTACCTTGTTGCTTTGCAGGTGGCCAATAAGGTGCCATTGAATGTCTTTTGGTAGTTTCTCGTATTTATCTACCAGCTCCTGCACCATATTTTCGCCAAAAAGCCGTTGGCCGGCATCGTAGGCCTCTTGTATATCTTCGGGCGGTTTTGTTTTTGATACGGCCAGCAGGGATACTTTAAGTGCGCTGGTTTCGTTTTTTAACCTCGTAATGTTATCTGCTATACTCATTAATCGTATTTTTGCCAATTGAAACCGCTAAATTACAGAATGCTTAAATATATAACCCTGTTTTTTTCAGTATTGCTATTGGCTTGTAACAGTACGCCGAGTGGCATTATCCCTCCAGACAAAATGGCAACAGTACTTACTGATGTACACCTTACCGATGGAGAGTTAGGCAGCGTAGCCCAAATGCCCGATAGTATTTACAAATACGGCATGGCGAGATACCTGGCCATATTTAAAAAATACAATACCGATTCGGCCCAATTTAACAGAAGCTATAAATATTATACCATACACCCCGGCGTAATGAGCGATATTTATGATAAAGTCTTTAAAAACATTACGGCCAAAAACGACTCGTTAACGCGCCTCATTGCTAAAAACAATACCGCTGCCTTTAAAAAAGGCACCCCACCTACACCTGTTGGCGGAAAAATGATGGCTAAACCCAATAATGTGCCTGGCCCGGCAAACCCCGTTAAGCCATTTACGCCGGTAAACAATGCGGCAAGACAATTGATTTTGGAACGCGGCCGTGCACACAGGGATTCGATGATGAAGAAATACAAAATAAAAAATGCTGTACCCGTCCAATAGTGTTGATAAACTGGGGTTTACCGAGGTAAAGGATCTCATTAAGCACCATTGCCTGAGTGTTATGGGCCAGCAGATGGTTGACAAGATACAGGTAATGAATAATTACGACCTGATCCGCAAATTCCTCAGCCAGGCCAGTGAGTTCAAAAATATATTGATAAACGATGCCGCGCTGCCGATCCAAAATTTTTTCGATATAAAAACACTCGCTAATAAGGCGCGCATAGAAGGCGTTTTTTTGAGCGAGGAGGAATTTTACCAGGTGCAGGCATCGTTAAATACTGTTTTTGCGGTAATAGGCTATTTTAATGAGCGCGAAGGGCAATATCCCAATCTCGAGGCATTATTCGAGCATTTGCCGATTGAAAAGATCATCCTTAAAAAGATTGATGCGGTTATTGATCAAAAGGGCAAGATAAGGCCAAATGCTTCGCGCGAACTGATGGATATTACTTCGGGCATAGCCAAAGCAGAGCAGGAAGCTCGCCGTAAAATAGACCAGGTATTTAAAAATGCATCGTCCAATGGCTGGACAGCCGACGGTTCATTGACCATTCGTGATGGCAGGCTTTGCATACCTTTATTGGCCGAAAATAAACGCAAGCTGAAGGGCTTTATTCATGATGAGTCAGCCTCAGGTCAAACAGTTTATATCGAGCCTGAAGAAGTTTTTACGCTTAATAACCGTATCCGCGATCTGGAATTTGAGCGTAGACGTGAAATTGTAAAAATACTCACCGCTTTAACCGATGAATTGCGGCCATATATCCCGCTGCTGCTATCATACCATGGCCTGCTTACCAAGCTGGATTTTGTGCGAGCAAAAGCCCTTTTTGCATTGGATATTGAAGCCGAAATGCCTGTTGTGGTGAACAAACCGGGTTTAAAATTGGTAAATGCCCGTCATCCCTTGTTACTCCTCAATTTTAAAAAAGAGAAAAAGACCGTTGTGCCGCTTAATGTAAAAATAGACGATGTTGAGCGCATAGTAGTAGTTTCGGGGCCGAATGCGGGCGGTAAATCCGTTTGTATGAAAACCGTGGGGCTGCTGCAAATGATGCTGCAGGCCGGTTTGCTTATTCCCTGCGATGAAGCCAGCGAAATGGGTGTGTTTGCCTCTTTTTTTGTAGATATTGGCGATGATCAGTCGATTGAAAGCGACCTGAGTACTTACAGCGCTCATCTTTCAAAAATGAAGGAATTTGTAGAGATGGCCAACGCGAAATCGATTATGCTGATAGACGAGTTCGGTACAGGAACCGACCCACAATTTGGCGGCCCGATAGCCGAAGCAGTGCTGGAATCGCTCAACCAAAAAAAGGTTAAAGGGATGGTAACCACCCACTATTCCAACCTGAAGATATTCGCCAGCAACACTGAAGGGTTGGAAAATGCCTCCATGCTGTTCAATAATGTGGCCATGCAGCCGCTTTATATATTGGAAGTTGGTAAACCCGGCAGCTCGTATGCGTTTGAGATCGCCCAAAAAATAGGCCTGCCCAAAAATGTACTCGATTTGGCCAGAAGTAAGATCAGCGCCGGGCAAAAAAAGGTGGATACATTGCTGGTTGACCTTGAACGTGAGAAAAAAGAAATCTTCGACACACGCGCCAAGCTGGATAAGCAACAACGACAGGTCACCGCATTGCTCGCCGAAAATGAACAGCTGAAAAGTTATTTAGAGGAAAATAAGAAAACGCTTATTCGCGATGCCAAACAGGAGGCTAAAAATATCATTCTGAATGCCAATAAGCTGGTTGAAAATACCATATCCGAAATAAAGACCAGCAACGCTGATAAGGAAAAGACCCGCCAGCTGCGCGAAAACTTGTCGCGCGAGGTGCAAAAGAATACGGTTAAAGTTGAAGCGCCAAAGGCTGCGCCCGATAATGAAATTAAGCAAGGCGACTGGATAAAGCTGAACGATTCCGAAACCACGGGTCAGGTAATGGAAATAAACCGCGACAACCTGATCATTGCAATCGGCGAGTTGCGCACGGTTGCCAAGAAAAGCAAAGTTCAAAAGATATCCAAAAAAGAAGTACCTAAGGAAATGCGCCGCAGCTATAATTCGCATACCAGCGACGCGGCTAGCTTTAGCCCGGAGATTGATGTACGCGGTATGCGTACCGAAGATGCGTTGGCTGCGATAGAGAGGCTGCTCGATCGTGCCTTAATGATGGGGTTTAACAATTTGAAAGTGATTCACGGTAAAGGCGATGGTATTTTACGCAAGATGATACGCCAATACCTAAAAAAATACGACCAGGTAGACCGCATGGAAGACGAGCACGCCGACCGGGGCGGCGATGGGATTACTTATGTGTATTTAAAATAGACACTGAAATATAATTGTAGAGACGCAAAATTTTGCGTCTCTACAAACGACATTTTTTTTATGAAACAAGCTTACCTGATATTATTGTTGTTCCCGGCAATTAACTTCAATTGCTCAGCCCAAATTACCACACACGCTAACGATTCGCATCTCCACTACATGGGTCGTGTAGCTATGCAGGATGATGCAGCAGTGTTATCCTGGTCGGGCAATGATGTGAGTATTAATTTTGAAGGAACGGGTGTCAGCGCCATACTGAAAGACGAAACCCGCGAAAATACCTACGATGTTATAATTGATGGTTCTGTTACTCAAGCCATCCACCCTGATAATAACAAAAGCAGCTATACACTGGCATCTGGTTTACCTGCCAGCAAACATCACCTGGAATTGTTTAAACGTACCGAATGGGCTATGGGCAAAACGTGGTTCTATGGCTTTTCTTTACCACAGGGAAGCAAACTTTTACCGGCATCGCCAGCCCATAAACGTAAAATTGAGTTTTACGGAAATTCCATTACCTGCGGTTATGCTGTGTTGGACACCGAAGGAAAAGACAGGGGCAGTGCACCTTATGAGGATGGCTATATCAGCTATGCGGCTATTACCGCCCGGCATTATGATGCCGAGTTTTCCAGCATTTCAAAAAGCGGGATTGGCGTAACGGTAAGCTGGTTCCCGCTGGTGATGCCCGAAATGTACGACAGACTGGATGCCACCAACCCCGACAGCAAATGGGATTTCTCTAAATATACGCCGGATGTTGTGGTGATAAACCTTCTCCAAAACGATTCGTGGATAGTGAATTTGCCGGATAATCCGCAGTTCAAGGCTAAATTTGGTACTACAGCGCCTGCGCCGGAGTTTATCATTAATGCTTATGCCAATTTCGTAAAAAGTATCAGGCAAAAATATCCCAAAGCGCATATCATCTGCATTTTAGGCAGTATGGACGCCACCCGCGTCGGTGCGCCATGGCCGGGCTATATTGAAAAAGCGGTAGCTACTTTGCATGATGATAATATCTTTACGCATTTTATCCCTTATAAAAATACGCCGGGCCACCCCAATAAAAAGGAGCAGCAGGCGATGGCTGATGATTTGATCGGGTTTATTGATAAGACGATTAAGTGGTAGATATCTAACCTAAATTATTGAAATAGAAAACTTTAAGGTAAAATAAATGACGCCAACCATAATAAAAGCCTACCCTGACGACATAGAAAAGCTCCTTACACTAAGCAAAAAAACATTTTTTGATGCCTTTGAGCATTTGAATACCCCTGCTGATTTCAAGGCTTATACCGATACGGCTTTCGCACCCGGAAAAGTATTAGCCGAGCTCGAAAACTCAAATTCCGAATTCTATTTTGTAACGATTGATGATGAACCTGTCGGTTACATCAAATTGAATTACGGCCCGGCACAAACGGATGTAAATGACGATGCAAGCCTGGAAGTTGAACGCCTGTACGTGCTCCAAAGCCAGCAGGGCAAACAGCTCGGCAAGCTAATGATGGATTTTGCCGAGCAAAGGGCAATTGAAAAAGATTTACAATACATTTGGCTTGGTGTATGGGAATATAACCACGGGGCTTATAAATTTTACCTCCGGCACGGCTATGAAAAATTTGGCAGCCACCAGTTTATTTTAGGAGCTGATGTACAAACCGATCATTTGCTAAAGAAACAATTAATCATTAACAATATTCAAAGTCCCTCTCTTTTGGAGAGGGATTTAGGGTGAGGCTTAATCCTTTAAAAACGGGTTAAAATTCCTCGTCCCTATTTCCATGCCTTCCGCGCGGCAAATGGTTTTATCACCGAACTTAAAATTTATCCTGTCCATAGCCTGGTAAAGGCGTATTTGCTGCTCGTTATCTTCAAAAAGGTTTATCTGGTAACTGCCGGTTGCCAGTTGGCTTAACCGTACACCAACCAACCTGATAGACCGGTGCTGGTTCCAGGCGCGGGCAAGCAGGTTTTTGATGCCGGGAATGAGGATATGCTCGGCGGCGGTAAGCGGTATTTTTTCCTGCTGGGTATGGGTTTCAAAATTGGCATACCGCAGCTTAATGGCCAGGCACGATGCCAGTTTTCCTTCGCGGCGGAGCTTGCCGGCCAGTTCTTCGGTCATGGAGGTAATAACGGTTTCCAGCGTACGTTTGTCGGATACATTAACATCAAAAGTATGTTCGGTGGAGATAGATTTCCTGTCGGAATGCGGCACGATATCGCTATGATCTATTCCCCTCGCCCGCTCCCACATCCAACGTCCGGATTTACCGAAAACATTTTCTAAAAAACGTATATCCACCCGTTGCAGGTCGCCTATTTTTTCAATACCATAGCTATATAGTTTTTTGGCAGCGCTTTCGCCCAAACCGGGTATGGCTGAAATATTCAGCGGCGCTAAAAATTCCAGTTCCTTGCCATGCGGAACAAATATTTGTCCGTTCGGCTTGGCTTTATTGGTAGCCATTTTAGCGATGGTTTTGCCTGATGCCATCCCGAACGAAATAGGCAGCCCGGTTTCTTTAATAACGCGTTGCCGCAGTTGCGAAGCCAGTTTATAGGGATCGTAAAAACGATCAGTACCGGTTAGATCGATATAAAACTCATCGACGGATGATTTCTGGTAGAGCGGCACCATTTCGTCAATGATCTGCGTAACTTCTTTTGATGCCTGTGAATAAAGGGCGTGGTTACCGCGTAGCACAATAGCATCCGGGCATAAGCGTAAAGCCTCTTTGGTAGGCATAGCCGAGTGTACGCCAAACTTTCGGGTTTCATAACTGCACGAGGCCACAACTCCCCTTTCGGCCGACCCACCGATAATAACCGGCTTATCGATCAGCTCCGGGTTGAATTTCCGCTCAACCGAAACAAAAAAGGAATCAAGGTCGATATGTACGATATACCGTTTGGCTGACATAGCACAAAGTTGAAAATAAATTTGATATTTTACTAATTTTTTTAGCATTTTTGTCCCGCTGGTTGGTTGAGCCGGCAAGGTTTAGCGGTTTATTGAGATGTGTAATCGCCGGGCCGGGTCTGCTCAACTCAACCTTTCCATTTTCGCCCTGCACCTACCAAATTAGCTTATGGAATTGTATAAAGATTATATGATCATCCTGTCGCCGCCTGCTCCGGTTTCGGAGCGGGTGAAGAAGTTTAAACTGGCCAGCGAACGGTTGATCGGCGAATATGAAGGTTTGCATAGTAAAGCGCATATCACTTTAAAACGCCTGCGCCGCCAAAAACCATTCTGGACGGAGCCTTTATTCGATCAAATGGAAAAAGAATTATCGCTTATTGAACCATTCACCTTGCAACTCAACGGCTTCAACCATTTTTTGCCGACGGATTTCACCACCATTTACGCGGCTATCCTCTCCACGCCAGAAATGGAAGACTGGTTTAAACGCCTGCGCAAATGTCTCAACGAGAAAAAAACTATACCGCACATAACCATAGCACGGCAGGTACCTAACGAGCTAGCCAAAAAGTTGTGGCCGAAATTTAAAAGCAGGCAATGGAACGAGGCGTTTACCGTAAACAAACTAATTATCCTGCACCGTGAAACCTTCGGGCATGATAAGGCCTGGAAACATTTTAGGGATATTACCTTCCGAGGCAACCCGGAATTGAACAGGCTGATCGATAGAAAAAAAGAAAAAGAGGTGAAACCGGTTGATAAGAACCAGATCAGTTTGTTTTGATGTAAACAACATGAGATACTGAACTGGTTCGGCATCCCACGCGCAAGTAAGCGTTATGTACTGCCTCATCTATGATATACTGAAATCATTTATAAAAATATGTTTCACTAAAACTTTAAACTTATGACCATTGAAAAAACTATCGATGAATTGATGGATTTTGTCAACAAATTCATCATTACTGTTTATCAACTTACCTTTAAATCTGCTTCAATAATTAAAGAACCCTATTTAGAAGTTACTAAAGGAATGATCGGGCCAAATGTGTTTTATATTATTAACTGTTTAATTTATTTAATTGTTGACATTTCAGCACTAAAACAACGGTATAGTGTTGCCAATGAAAGCTTTAAAAGGATCACAGCCAATATTGGATTTGAGTTTTTACACTTTTCTACAGTTGATAATATATTGTTAGTTACCCTAACATTTATTGCGACCAAATTAATTATAAAAATAACAACAAATTTAATGAGGCTAAATGGAATGGACAAAACACGGCTACAATCACTTTTGATGTATTATTCGGGTTTAAGTATTTGTTTTTATCAATTATTACTTTTGTGTGGGTTATTCTTTTACTATAATCTACCCTCATTGCATTTCACTTCTAAAGTATTTATAACACTTTCATGGGTAAACTATTATGCTTACTGGATACTTCAATACACAGTGGTTCCAATTATTTATCTTATAGCAATAATCCGTCTTACTTATCGAAAAAAAGTTTTTCTAAAGTATCTTTTTTCATTGATATTAATTGTATTTGCCGTTGATATTGCATGTCGAACACGTGTATTCTTGTTAAAATATCTATATCAAACTGATGAAAAGAGTCTGAATAGTGGATTAATAAATCATAATACAATGGTAAAATGAACTATTGTTCTGTGAGGATATTAAAGTTGTTAATTATGTTTGAATTACTATCACCAACACATAAACCTCTTACATATCAACCTCTTACCCGTTTTTTAACAATTTATTAACCGCAACCGAACCCTTTTTCTATATTTGCGGCGGGTAAGTCTTTTACGGCCAGCTCCTCTTGAACTCCCCCAGGGTGGGAACGCAGCAAGGGTAGAGAGTTGTAGCGGCGCGATAAAAGTAGCTTACCCATTTTTTTTCTTCTCTCCTTTCGGGCTGTAAAACAGCAAAATAATATCCTTCCTGCCTCCTTTCCAGCAAATCATTATATATTCGCATTTCAGTTTTAACTAACCACAATTACAATGCATATCATCAAAAAGTTGGGTATCCTATTGGCTTTTGTGCCAGGAGTTGTTACAGCGCAAAGCGCGATGTTCACCAACCCTATCCTCGTCCACTCCAATAAACCTATTGATTTTACCAAATTCAACGCAAATACCATTAAAGAAGCTACGGAGACAGCAATTAAGGTGTCTGACGAACGCGTTAACAAACTCATTGCCATTCCGGCAGGCAAGCGTACAGTCGCCAATACGCTGATGAGATTTGATGAATTGAATTATGACCTTAGCGACCTCGGCGCCAAAATAAGCCTGGTTGCCTCAACCTACCCGGACGATGCCGCGCGTAATGAAGCCAATGATGATTTGCAAAAAATAGCCTCTTATGGCAGCGATTTGTTTTTAAATGAAGCCTTGTACAAAACGATAAAGGGATTTTCCTTGTCGCCCGTAGCGAAAACTTTAACTGCCCCACAGAAAAAATTCCTGCATGAAACTATTATAGCGTTTGAAATAAACGGCATGAAGCTGGATAAAGAAGGCCGCGATAAGCTAAAAGTGATAAACGACAAGATCATCGAATTTGGCAACCATTTTGATAAAAACCTGGCCGAATTTAAAGATAGCATCGAGTTTACGGCTGATGACCTTGGCGGCGTACCTCCCGAAATAGTTGCTGCATGGAAAAAGCCAAATGGCAAATTTATGCTGCGCATAAACGGCCCAAACTACATCAATATTGAAAAATATGCCGATGTGGAAGCAACACGCAGGGCCATGTACCTGAAATATAGTAACCGGGCTTACCCGGCCAATATGGGTGCGCTCGACAGCCTTTTTCTTTATCGCCAGAAACTGGCCGACCAATTAGGATATAAAACTTACGCACAATATGCCTTAGTGGTAAAAATGGCTGCTAAACCCGAGAACGTATGGTCGTTTTTAGATGATTTACAGGCTAAGCTAACCCCGCATGTAGGCCCTGAACTGGATGAGTTTAAAGCATTGAAGGCAGCGGACCTGCATACCACTTATGCAATTGTTCAGCCCTGGGATTTGCAGTATTACAGCAAAAAGCTGCTTGATACCAAATACAAATTAAATACCGACGAGGTAAAGCAGTATTTTGAGATGAACAACGTAATAAACGGCATGTTCACCGTTTATCAAAAGCTGTTCAATATCCAGATACACGAGGTGAAAGGACTGCCGGTATGGTATAACAAAATCAAATCGTATGAATTATGGATGGACGGCAAAAAAATGGGCACCTTCTTCCTTGATCTTTATCCGCGCCCTAATAAATATACCCATTTCGAGACGGCAAATATCGCGCAATACCGCATTGCAAATGGTAAAGAAGTGCTGCCGGTTGGTACGCTAATATGTAATTTCCCAGAAGGCACAGCAACCGAACCGTCTTTGCTCGACCATAGCGACGTGATCACCATGTTCCACGAGTTTGGGCATTTGATGCACTTTTTACTTTGTCACCCTGTTATCTCAAGCCAGATGGCGTTCTCGGTTAAAGGAGATTTTGTGGAAGCGCCGTCGCAGTTCCTGGAAAATTTCTGCTGGAATTATAATTGCCTGAAGCTGTTTGCCAAAAACTATAAAACCGGCAAAGTGTTACCTGTTCCGCTGTTTAATAAAATGAAGGCGGCGCAAAACGCGGGAGTTGCTATTCAATACATCCGCCAGGTATCGTTGGCTAAGATCGACTTTACTTATGAAGACCGTTTCAACAGCATTCCTAACGGAGATATTGACCAGGTAGAAAAAGACCTATGGACACTTAACCAAACGCCTTATCCCGTTGGCAGCCATTTCATATGTGGTTTTACCCACCTGAACGGCTACGGTGCTAATTACTACGGTTATTTATGGTCGAAAGTGTATGCGCAGGACATCTTTTCGGTATTTGAACAGCATGGTGTGCTCGACCCGGCGACCGGCGTACGTTATCGCAAGGATATTTTACAGGAAGGCGGACAGGAAGACGAAATGGCCATGCTAAGGCATTTTTTAGGCCGCGAACCAAATTCAAAGGCGTTTTTAAAATCGCTGGGGTTGTAATCTAATCCTTTTGTCATTCTGAACGAAGTAAAGAAACTGTTGAACTATGTATCGCTAACTTTGCATGGCGGCCTATGGATGGCGAAAGTTTCTTCGCTGTCGCTTAGAATGACAGTTTAATTTATTAATAAATGCTCGATATACTCATCATAGGCGGCGGTCCCATCGGGATAGCCTGCGGGCTGGCAGCACAAAAAGCCGGTCTCAGCTTCCTCATTGTGGAAAAAGGCTGCATCGTCAATTCATTATATAATTACCCATTAACCATGACCTTCTTTTCCACTTCAGAAAAGCTGGAAATTGGCGGTGTGCCTTTTGTTACCAACAGCACCAAACCTGTACGTGCCGAGGCGCTGGAATACTATCGCCGCGTAGCCACTTCGCGCGAGTTACCCATTAATTTATTTGAGGAAGTATATAATGTTGTAAAAGAGGACAAGCATTATACCATAACAACCAGCAAAGGCACTTACCTGGCCAAATATGTTATACTGGCAACCGGTTTTTATGATATCGCCGTTAATCTCAATATTCCAGGCGAAGACCTGCCCAAAGTGAAGCACTATTATAAAGACCCGCACTATTACAGTATGCAAAAGGTGGTTGTGGTAGGCTCGAGCAACTCGGCTATTGATGTGGCGCTGGAAACCTACCGAAAAGGCGCCGAAGTCACTTTGGTGATAAGAGACAGCGAGGTTAGTCACCGGGTTAAATACTGGGTGCGCCCGGATATCATTAACCGGATAAAGGAAGGCAGCATAAAAGCATATTTTAACTCAAGCCTTATAGCCGTACGCCCGGACGAAGTGGATATTGAAACACCCAATGGCCAGATCACCATCAAAAATGATTTTGTAATGGCGATGACCGGCTATAAACCTAATTTTAACTTTTTGAAGAAACTGGGCATCATGCTTTCCAAAGAGAAATTCATTCCCAAATACAACCCCGATACCATGGAAACCAATGTGCCCGGCCTCTACTTAGCCGGCGTTGTTTGCGGCGGGTTAGATACGCACTTGTGGTTTATTGAGAATTCGCGTGCGCATGCGGATATGATCATTGGTGATATTGTGGCGAAGGAAAGTGAGTAGTTGATTGGGTGAGTGGTGAGTAGAAAAATGTTTTTTTGCCTTTGTTGGTGTTGTCTCCAACGAACTACAATGTCCATTAATATACGTTACTAAGAGAACCATCCTACTTGTTGATAAAAACACCAACAAGGGCAAAAAAAGTCCTGAAAGTGTACCAACCTAAGTGTACCGGGCTAAAATTTACAAACGGATTTATTTGCTATAATAAATTAATAAACAATAAATTACAGTGTTTAATTGAAATTTTTGTACTGTACCAGGGTGTACCACTTTTCTAAAAAAAATTAACCAATAAAATCCTGTTCTTCAATTAATTAAACCCTAATTTAACTATTAGTTGTGTACCAGGGTGTACCACTTTTATTTTGGTACACCTGCCGAAGGTTTTCATCGAAATGTTTGGGTTGTATTCACGTCTATAGTCATCTAAGCGTAATATAAGTCCCCTTACCTCAACTACTCACCTAATCAACCTATCAACTACTCAACTTAATACATTTTTTACTTGCATAAATAAAAATTAATGCAAACTTTTGCAGATAAATTAAAAAAGCATAAATAATGAGTCAGCAAAGCATCATAGAGATTGTGGCCAGGGCGGTATTCGCCAGGGTTGCGCCTGCTTTGTATACACCTGTTTTCGTTACTTCTCCATCACGACGAAGGCTTTTTATGCCACGGGTTTAATTACCAAAAACTAACCCGTAATGAAGTTTAAATTAAACTTCTCTCAAAAAGATCATCTAAATACACATGGCATTAAGCCATTATTTAAGGTAATTATTTTCAATAATGACAATACAAGATTTTGACATACTGGTTGCAACCGCTCAACATGCCGATTATGCGCAGCAGATATGCGACGAGATGGCCGAGTCGGCAAAGGCGCGCGGTACCGGTATAGCGCAGCGTTCGCCCGAATATGTGGCTGACAAAATGTTGGAAGGAAAGGCTGTAATCGCCTTGCATAAGGACGGCACATGGGCAGGTTTTTGCTATATAGAAACCTGGAGCCATGGTGATTTCGTAGCAAATTCGGGCCTTATTGTTAACCCACAATTCAGGAAAGTGGGATTAGCCACAGCTATCAAACATAAAATATTCGAGCTTTCACGCGCTAAATATCCTGAAGCAAAACTGTTCGGCTTGACAACGGGCTTAGCGGTAATGAAAATAAACTCGGAATTAGGCTACGAGCCGGTAACTTATTCAGAACTTACCCAAGATGAGGATTTCTGGAAAGGCTGCCGCAGCTGTGTTAATTACGACATATTGACCATGAAGGAGCGCAAGAATTGTATGTGCACTGCCATGCTCTTCGATCCGGCTGAAAAAGCAAAACACGCAGAAGGCGAAAAAGCAAAAAACATGGAGCGCAAAGCGACGTTGTTTGAGCGCATTGAGAATGCGATCAAAAGCTTCAGCCAGGATCTGAAGATATATTAACAGGCAAATCGTAGAGACGCAAAATTTTGCGTCTCTACATCAAAATAAATTCATGAGACGCAAAATTTTGCGTCTCTACATCTAAAAAACAATGAAACAAAAAGTAGTACTTGCATACAGCGGCGGCCTCGATACATCTTTCTGCTGTATTTATCTTACACAAGATTTGGGTTACGAAGTTCATTCCGTGATCGTAAATACTGGTGGTTTTAGCGATGAAGAACTGAAAGGCGTTGAAGAACGCGCTTATAAAATGGGCGTTACTTCGCATCATGTTGTTGATGAAACGGAGAATTTCTACAACACTTGCGTACGCTACCTCATATATGGCAATGTACTTAAAAATAATACTTACCCATTATCCGTTAGCGCCGAGCGCGTGAGCCAGGCTACCGCTATTGCCAATTACGCTAAGGAAATAGGCGCCGAATTTGTTGCCCATGGCAGTACCGGCGCAGGAAATGACCAGGTTCGTTTTGATATGATATTCAACATCCTGGTGCCTGGTATAAAGATCATTACCCCTATCCGCGACCTGAAGTTGAGCCGCGAAGAGGAAATCCAGTATCTGAAAGATCATGGTGTAGAAATGAATTTCGAAAAAGCAAAGTACTCTATCAATAAAGGCATCTGGGGAACATCTGTTGGCGGTAAGGAAACACTTACCTCTAACTTAGGTTTGCCCGAAGAAGCCTGGCCTACACAGGTCAGCTCAACCGAAACAAAAAATATCGAACTGGAATTTGAAAAAGGTGAACTGATTGGTTTAGATGGCAAAAAATACGATCATCCAACCAAAGTAATTCAGGCTTTGCAGGCTATCGCACAGCCTTATGGCATCGGTCGGGATATACATGTGGGTGATACTATCATCGGTATAAAAGGTCGTGTTGGTTTTGAGGCGGCTGCGCCGATGATCATTATCAAAGCTCATCATACTTTGGAAAAACATGTATTAACTAAATGGCAGCTTTCGTGGAAAGACCAGCTTTCCATGTTTTATGGCAACTGGATGCACGAAGGCCAGTTCCATGATCCTATCATGCGCAACATTGAGGCATTTCTAACCGATACGCAGAAAAATGTGAGCGGCAAAGTGTTTGTGCAATTAAACCCGTACAGGTTTCAGGTGGTTGGGATAGAATCGGTCCACGACCTGATGTCGAGCAAATTTGGCAGCTACGGTGAAATGAACAACGCCTGGACCGGCGAGGATGTAAAGGGCTTTTCGAAAATATTCGGCAACCAGGTAATGATCTATCATAAAGTTAACGGCGATAATTAACATGGAAAATCCGGCCTTTTCAAAAAGCGAATGCCTGAGCCACTATAAATGGGGTGACGATTGTTATGGCTGGAATTTTATTGATACAGATGCGTTATCGGTAAAACAAGAGCTGATGCCCCCTGATACTTCAGAACAACTGCATTATCATGAAAAGGCTAACCAGGTTTTTTTTATTTTAAAGGGCAGGGCAACTTTTGAGATAGATGGTGTGCAAAGTGTTTTGAAGCCCGACCAGGGCATTGAGATAAAGGCCGGGCAGCAGCACTTTATCAGCAACAAGGAAACCAGCGACCTGGAATTTATTTTATATTCAACACCCTCAACAAAAAATGACCGGATCAACCTCTAAAATACGGGTAGGGATTATTGGCGGCGCAGGCTATACCGGCGGCGAGATGCTGCGCATTTTGGTTAATCACCCCGATGTAGAGATAGCGTTTGTGAACAGTAAAAGCAATACCGGCAATTATGTTTATGAAGTACATAATGACCTATTCGGCGATACTGAATTAAAATTTACCGGTGAACTACCGCATGATATTGATGTACTGTTCTTATGCGTAGGCCATGGCGATGCAAAAAAGTTTTTGGATGAAAATAGCATTCCTGATAATATCAAGATAATCGACCTGAGCCAGGATTTCAGGCTGAAAGCAAATGCAACTTTGGGCGCAAAGGGTTTTGTTTACGGTTTGCCTGAATTAAATAAAGAAACGATAAAATCAGCGCAAAATATTGCTAATCCGGGTTGTTTTGCCACTTGCCTGCAATTGGGGTTACTGCCATTAGCAGCAAACGGTAAATTAAACAGCGAAATACATATTACAGCAACCACCGGTTCAACCGGCGCAGGTCAAAGCCCCTCGCCTACCACGCATTTTACGTGGAGGAATGATAACCTTTCGATATACAAGGCGTTCGAGCACCAGCATTTAAAGGAAATCGGGCAATCGCTTAGCCAGTTGCAACCGGAACATGGCCAAACGCTGAATTTCATCCCTTATCGCGGCGATTATACGCGCGGCATTATTGCATCCATCTATTTAGATACTGATTTGACCGAAGGTGAGGCATTTAAGTTATATGAAGATTTTTATACTGCGCACCCGTTTACACATGTAACGAAACGCAATATCGACCTTAAACAAGTCGTAAATACTAACAAGTGCTTTATACAGATAGCCAAGCATGGCAATAAGTTGTTAATCACCAGTATTATTGATAACTTAACAAAAGGTGCATCAGGACAAGCTGTACAGAATATGAATTTGATGTTTGGGTTGGAGGAGACGGCGGGATTACGCTTGAAGGCGACTGGATTTTAGATTAGGTGAAAGGTAAACGGCGAAAGGTAAAAGGTAATGAGAGATTATAAAAAACTTGACGTATGGAAAAAGGCCCACTTGTTAACCAAACAGGTTTATAAGGAAATAGTGCCTCTCATGCCTCCAGAAGAAAAATTTGCTTTAACCAGCCAACTAGGGCGTTCGGCTTATTCCATTCCATTGAATATTGTTGAAGGCTGCGGAAGAAATACTGATAAAGATTTCACCCATTTTCTGGACAATGCTTTAGGCTCTGCTCTTGAAGTCGAATATACCTGTTATTTAATTTTTGATCTCGAATATATACCACAGAATAAATATGAACTGGTGAACGCATCTATAAATGAGATCAAAGCGATGCTTATTTCATTCATAAAATTTTTACGTGATGAAAAATAACCTTTCACCTTTATCCTTTCACCTTTTACCTCAAAACGTATGAAACTATTTGATGTCTATCCAATCAACCCAATCAACATTGTAAAAGGTGTTGGCAGTTTAGTTTATGACGACAAAGGCACCGAGTACCTCGACTTGTACGGCGGTCACGCGGTTATTTCTATCGGCCATACTAACCCGCATTATGTGAAGCGATTGGAAGACCAATTACATCAAATTGGTTTTTATTCCAATTCGATAGAAATTCCATTGCAAAAGCAACTGGCTGAAAAACTGGGTAAAGTTTCAGTTAAGGAAGATTACCAGTTGTTTCTGTGCAACTCTGGTGCTGAAGCGAATGAGAACGCTTTAAAGCTGGCATCGTTCTATAATGGCAAAAAGAAAGTGATCGCATTTCACGGATCATTTCACGGGCGTACCTCGCTCGCGGTTGCGGCTACGGATAACCCTAAAATTGTCGCCCCGGTTAATGAGACCGACCACGTGATCTTTTTGCCATGGCAGGATGAAGCTGCTTTGGAACAGGCATTTGCCGAAAATGAAATATCATCTGTCATTATTGAGGGAATTCAAGGTGTTGGCGGTATACAGGTGGCTAAAGAGAGTTTTTTGCAAAAGATCAGGTCGTTGTGTGATGAATATAATGCCGTTTTTATAGCTGATTCGGTACAATGCGGTTATGGACGTACAGGCAAGTTCTTTTCGCATGATTTCGCCGGCGTTAATGCAGATATTTACAGTATGGCCAAAGGTATGGGCAATGGTTTCCCGGTTGGCGGGATTATTATTTCGCCTAAAATACAGCCGGCTTATGGCATGCTCGGAACTACTTTCGGCGGCAACCATTTGGCCTGCGCAGCAGGCTTGGCTGTGCTGGAAGTAATGGAACAGGACAATCTAATGCAAAATGCTGCCGAAGTCGGCGGGTATTTAATAAGCGAATTGAAGAAATTCGACCAGGTGAAGGAAGTTCGCGGCAGAGGATTGATGATTGGCATTGAGTTGCCTGCCGAATTAGCTAACGCACGTAAAGAATTGCTGTTCACACATCATATCTTTACCGGTGAGGCAAAACCGAATGTAATACGTTTGCTGCCTGCGTTGAATTTAACCAAAGCACATGCCGACAGGTTTTTAGAAGCATTTACCGTAGTATTGAGTAATCAAGCTGTTGCTTCTGTATAATGAAAACAACAAAAATGTCATTCTGAGCGATAGCGAAGAACCTTTAAACTGTACATAGCCCGCTATGCATAGTTTAAGACGAATGAGTAAAGTTCCTTCACTGCGTTCAGGATGACGATGATTGAATATACCAGCTAATGAAACTTTTTACCTCCGTTCACGACGTAACTGATATTAACGCACTTGCTGCCAGCGCACTGCAATTGAAGAAAGACCCTTATGCCTCTCAACAATTGGGCAAAAATAAAACTATCGGTCTTGTTTTTTTGAACCCAAGCCTGCGTACCCGCATGAGCACGCAAAAAGCCGCGCTCAACTTAGGTATGAATGTTATAGTGCTGAACATGGACAAGGAAGGCTGGGCGCTTGAACTGAAGGACGGTGCGGTGATGAACGGTAATACCGTTGAACATATCCGTGAAGCCGCGGCGGTTTTAGGGCAATATGTGGATATTATCGGCGTACGCTCATTTCCCGGCCTGAAGGACCGTGATGAGGATTACAACGAGGAGATATTTAACAAATTTGTAAAGTATTGTGGTGTGCCGGTTGTGAGCCTTGAATCGGCAACACGTCACCCACTGCAAAGCCTGGCTGATTTGGTTACGATAGAGGAACTGAAAACCAAAGCCCGCCCCAAAGTGGTATTAACCTGGGCGCCGCATGTTAAACCGTTGCCGCAAGCCGTGCCCAATTCATTTGCGGAGTGGATGTGCCAAGCCGATGTTGATTTTATCATCGCACACCCAAAAGGCTATGAGTTAAGCACCGATTTCACCAACGGCGCAACCATCACCCATAACCAGGATGAAGCGCTGGCCGATGCTGACTTTATCTACGTAAAAAACTGGTCGGCCTATGAGCCATACGGCAAGATATTCCCTGGTAATGAAGGCTGGATGCTCACCAACGAAAAGCTAAAGCCAACCAACAACGCCAAAGTGATGCATTGCCTGCCCGTAAGGCGTAATGTGGAGCTTTCTGACGAGATACTGGATGGTCCTAATTCAGTTGTGGTGCATGAAGCCGGCAACCGTGAGTGGGCCGCTCAGGCAGTGCTAAAAGCGATGCTGGAGGAAATTAGTTAAGTTGTGAGTGGTTGATTAAGTGAGTAGTTAACTTATCAACCCAAACCACTCACCCAATAAACATAATCAACCATTCACTAAAATATGTACACTCCCTCCTTCAATAAATTCACCAACGAACAGGAAGCTGTAGATTTTATGCAGCGGTATAGCTTTGCCACACTGGTTTCGGTGCAGGATGGTGTACCATTGGCTACGCATTTGCCCTTTGTGGTGAAATATGAAGATGGAAAGATCATATTGCGTTCGCACCTGGCAAAAGCAAACCCGCAGTCGGACAATACGATCGGTACAAATGTTTTGGTGATATTTATGGAGCCGCATGCTTATATCTCGCCAAAAAACTACGAGAAACGCGAAAGCGTACCCACGTGGAATTATCTTGCAGTGCATGCTTACGGCAATTGTATTTTGATAGATGGTGCTGAAAATAAAGCCCAACTACTGGAAGAAACGATCAAAGCATACGAAGCGGATTATCTTTCGCAATGGGCTGAGCTTTCACAGGATTTTAAGCTGAAGATGATGAACGGCATCCTTGCATTTGAGGTCGTGGTGGACAGAATGGAAGCGCGTAAAAAACTCAGCCAGGAAAAGCCCAAAGCGGCCAAAGAAAGCATTATCAACCAGTTAAGCCATTCGGAAGATACTTTGGCAAAAGATATTGCGGCCTATATGGCAGCGGATAAAAAGCAATAATTATTTCTTCACTTTATAATACACATCAATAATCTTATTGAGCGTAAGCCCTTGTACAATAATGGAGAATATTACAATAAAATATGCGCCCGCTAAAATGATGTGTCGATATGGCGTATAAGGCAACGAAAGCGCCAGCGCTATGGATATCCCACCCCGCAAGCCAGCCCAGGTGAGTATGTTTATACTGCTGAATTTTACATTCAGTGTTCGTCGCAAAAAAATTACGGGGAGTAATATACTAAACCACCGGGCAATCAATATCACAAAAATAGCTATGAGGCCGCTTAGCCAATAGTAATCCAGGTAGGGAACATTAACCATTTGCAGGCCGATCATTACAAACAATATCGTATTCAGCATTTCATCCACCAACTGCCAGAATTTTTCAAGCGACTGGTGCGAGTGCTCATTACTATCCTGGTTTATAGAACGGTTACCGGCCAGTAAACCTGCGGCAACAGCCGCAAGCGGAATAGAAACATGTAAATGGGTTGCTAAAACCGAAATACCCATTACCATAGCCAATGAAACCAGCACAATCGTTTGAAAATCGGTAATGGAGCGCATTAAGCGATAGCCGAGGTAACCTACCACACAGCCTAAAGCTAAACCGCCAACCACTTCCCTCACAAATAAAATCGCGGTTTTACTGATGTCGATATGGTCGGTGCCCGATTCGGTCAGTTCAAGAATGGTAATAAATAACACCAGTCCCACTCCGTCATTAAATAACGATTCGCCTGAAATGATCGTCTCCAGGTTTTGTGGCAGGCGCGAGCCTTTGATAACGGCGCCCACTGCAACCGGATCTGTAGGTGAGATCAGTGCGCCGAACAGCATACAGAAAATAAGCGGGACATGTTCGTGAAAAAGGATGGTGACCCAGTAAAAAACAAACCCGAAGATTAAGGTTGAAACAATTACGCTCACCGTACTTAGTACCAGTACTGGCAGCATTTCGCGTTTTAACCGCTTATTATTCAGGTTGAATGCCCCGGCAAAAAGCAAAAAACCCAGCATAATATTGAGAACTGTGCCGGAAAAGTTGATATTTTTAGATAGGGAGTTAAGATAGCCTGCCGCGCCGGGACTAAGTTTATCCACAATAATAGCCATCGCGCTTACAGCCACGGCAATACTTACAATACCGATTGTTCCAGGCAGCCTGAATACGCGCACATTCAAATAAGAATAAATCGCGCTTACTATTACGAGTAAGGTAATGATCATGAACATGCCCATAAACGAATATACCAGTTAAATTCAACCGGCAGTATATGAGCAATAAAAATGCCGGGTATTATTTGGCAACAGGCTCCGTCATCATGGTTTCGGTATTAAAGTACCTTACCACCAAACGGTTATCACTATTTTTATTAAAGTAATTCAAAAACCAGGTAAGGAAAACATTCAGCTTGTTGTTGAAGCCGGCCAGCGTCATGATGTGTACAAATCCCCACAGCAGCCAGGCTATAAATCCGTGAAAATGCAGTTTGCCCAGGTCGGCCACTGCGCGGTTACGGCCAATGGTTGCCAGTGTTCCTTTATCAAAATATTTAAATGGTTCTGTAGGCTCATTTTTGAGTATATGAATGATATTTTTTGCAAGATGCTGCCCTTGCTGCATAGCCACGGGTGCCACACCCGGTAAACCATCCGGGTAATCAGCAGTAACCATTCCGGCAACATCACCTATGGCAAAAATATCAGTACAGCCTTTCACGCGGCTTATCTCATCAGTTTGTATGCGGGTACCTTTTGTGATAATTTCTTTCGGAACACCGCCGGGTACTTCACCCCTCACGCCGGCTGCCCAAAAAACGTTACGGGTATTGATCGTCTTACCGTCATCTATTTTTAGCTCGTAGCCATCATAGCTTTGCACATGTACACCATTGTATATAGTTACCTCGTTACCACTCAGGTACTCATGCGCCTTTTGCGATGCACCCGGCGACATCGCTGCCAGCAGCCTCTCCTTCCCTTCAACCAAATAAACCTTCATGTGCTGCTTTTTCAAGCCATGATAATCTTTTTGCAATATCAGCTGGCGCATTTCGGCCAGTGCGCCTGAAAGCTCAACGCCCGTTGGCCCGCCGCCAACTACCACAAAGGTCATCAGCGCTTCGCGCTCGCTATAGGTTTTAGTAACCAGCGCTTTTTCAAGATTTTGCAGGATAAGGCTGCGCAGGTTCAACGCTTCCGGGATATTCTTCATCGGCATGGAGAAATGTTCGATCTCCTTATTACCGAAAAAATTGGTATTGGAGCCGGTTGCTATCACCAGGTAATCGTAAGTAATATCGCCGATATCCGTGCTTACCGTTTTGTGTTCCGGGTTGATCTTTTCCACATCCGCCAAAAAAAACCTGAAATTATCCTGCTTGGTAAATATGCGCCTGATAGGAAAACCTATAGAATCCGCCGGTATTGCGCCCATAGCAACCTGGTAAAGCAAAGGCTGAAAAGTGTGATAATTATGCTTATCGAGCATGAGCACCTTAACAGGAGCGTTTTTAAGGTGCTTAGCCAATTGTATGCCGCCAAAACCGCCGCCGATGATCACCACGCGCGGTATGCGTTTTTCTGTACTATCCATAGATGTATATAATACACAAAATTACCATTGTTTGTTGATGACAATTTCAACCTTATGTAAAATGTTCTGCCATAACCTTTATAAAAAATCATGCCGACAAGGCTATTTTATACATCCGGCTATCCAAAAGCAAAAACACTTAACAATTTATTAATATTTATATGATTTGAGGGTATATTATATACTAAAACCATGTATTTCCTATAAAACAGTATCATAATCCGTGGCATGTATACACATATTCATATATTTTTCATATTTTTAATGCATCTGAACTGTCATAATTGACCTATTTCTGACACATTTTACTGCTAAGCAAATAAAATTTATTATTTTTATGCCTTATTTCATTCAAAAATGAAAAAAATAACCCTTTTTATCTCTTTATTATTAATTATTGTTTCTGTAAAGGCGCAGATAAAAAAGGTTGACAGCTGGACAGACGGAAAATACGTTATAGTCGACGGGGCAAAACTTTGGGTGGTTATCGTTGGCGAAGGCGACCCGATAATTTTTATAGCAGGCGGCCCGGGCGGTGTACATTTGGGCTTGCGAAGTTTTGATGGGTTGGCGAACGGACACCATCAACTCATTTATTTCGATGCTTTTGGCCGGGGCAAATCCGATACCGCTAAAAACGTAAGCGAATATACCTTAGCGCGGGATATTGAGGATATCGAAGCGTTGCGTATTGCTCTGCACTTAGATAAGATAACAGTTTTAGGCCATTCTTACGGCGGTGTGGTTGCGCAGGGTTATGCCATCAAATATCCACAGCATTTAAGCCACCTCATACTGGCCGACACCTTCCACAGCTTTGTAATGTGGCAGGAAAATGATGATAACAGCAACCGCGAGATAAAAACAAATTATCCGGAAGTTTGGGAAAAACTGATGGCCATCCGGGAACAGGGCGCGGTATCAAGCGACCAAATTCACCAGGATATTTATGGGCAGGTGCCATATGGTTTCCTGTATGCTTATAATCCCGGAAAGTTTGCATATACGCCGGGCGACACCAGCGATATTATGCGGGGTTACCTGAAACATGGCCCTTATCCCAACCCAAACAACACGAAACTGTACTACCAGATGGTTGGCAAGGATGGTGATTTTATAGTGGGCAGCGATATCGGCACATTTGACTATCGCAAGCAGTTAAAAAAACTGCAAATGCCGGTTTTGATAGTTACCGGGCGTTTCGATCGCGTAGCAGTGCCGTGGATGGCAATAAAATTTAAGGAATATTGCCCGCAGGCGGAGTTTGTGATATTTGAAAAATCGGGGCATAACCCGCAGGTGGAGGAGCCTGTAAAAGAATTTAAAGTAATTAATGATTTTTTAGCAAAATAGGCCCCTCCTAAATCCTCCCCGGTAGGGAGGACTTGGAAGCTATAATTGAGAATGGATAAAAAAGAAAAAAGTGACCTGTACATTATAAAGATTGGCGGCAATGTCATCGACAATTCGGAGAATCTGTACAAGTTTTTGAAGGATTTTACAGCGCTTAAAGGCTTTAAAATACTGGTACATGGCGGTGGTAAAGTGGCTACCGAACTTTCGAAAGAATTAGGTGTTGAAGCTAAAATGGTCGATGGCCGGCGCATAACCGATATTGAAACGTTGCGCATAGTAACGATGGTTTACGGCGGGCTGATCAATAAAAATATTGTGGCGCAGTTGCAGCGTTTTGGCACGAATGCAATAGGGTTGACCGGCGCTGATGGTGATTTTATCCGCACCAAAAAACGCCCGGTGAAAGCGATAGATTATGGTTTTGTGGGTGATATGGATGAAAAGTCCATCAACCCGGAAAACATAAAGAGGTTGCTGGATGCAGGGTTTACGCCCGCTTTCTGTGCCATAACGCACGACGGCGAAGGACAGTTATTGAATACCAATGCCGATACAATAGCTTCGGCGCTGGCAGTGGCCTTATCGAAACTTTACAACACCACGCTCATCTATTGTTTTGAAAAGCAGGGTGTTTTGAAAGACATTAGTGATGAAAGTTCATTGATAGAAGAGATTGATCCAGGTTATTACGAAGAATTAAAAGAAAAACAAATAATACACAGCGGCATGCTGCCAAAACTGGATAACGCATTTACAGCCATTGGCTGCGGTGTAAAACAGGTAATTATTGGCCATGCCGAAAAACTGGGCCTGCTTAATGAAGGCAAGCCATTTGGAACACGTTTAAGCAAAAAAGTATGAACGCACAACAACACATTGCCATTTTGGGCAGCGGGAACATTGGTTTATCATTAGCGAAGGGATTGGTGAAATCAGGGATATGCAAGCCACAGCAGATCATGCTTACACGTCGCAACATAGCCGCTTTGGCCAAGCAAGCCGACGAAGGCTATTATGTTACCGAAAACAATTTAAAAGCGGTAAAAAGGGCTGATATAGTAGTGCTGGCCGTGTTGCCGCAGCAATTAAACAAACTGCTTGATGAAATAAGCCCTGCCATTAAATCCGAAAAGCAATTGCTGGTTTCGGTGGTATCAGGCGTAACCTGTGCCGATATTCGCCAGCAGCTCGACATGAACGTGCAGGTAATACGCGCCATGCCAAACACTGCCATCGCCATAGGCCATTCCATGACCTGCATTTCTACTGATAACGGCACCAACAAAAACCTCAACCTGGTAAAGTCCCTTTTTGACACGGTTGGCGTAAGCATCATCATCAATGAAGAACTAATGACTTCGGCAACGGCGCTCTGCGCCTGCGGCGTGGCGTTCTTCCTGCGCTCTATCCGTGCAGCATCACAAGGCGGTACGGAGATCGGCTTCCATTCTGCCGATGCATTGAAAATGGCTGCCCAAACCGCCAAAGGCGCAGCCGACCTGATATTACAGCTCCACTCCCATCCCGAACAGGAAATTGACAAGGTAACCTCGCCCAGCGGCTGTACCATCGCAGGCCTGAACGAAATGGAACATAATGGCTTTAGCTCGGCAATGATAAAAGGGATAAAACTTTCGGCAGATAAAGCGGGGGAATTGTACCATAAGGAAAGTTAGGTCAGATTTCGTCCGCCAATTGGCGGATCGGATTTATTTGTGCATTTTCGGGGAATATCCCACTAAATACCGCTAATGAACTATCCTTTTGACACGGTTGGCTTAACATCCGAAACCATCGACCTTTTCCATGACACGTTTATCACGCTCCAGGAAAAATTCGATATTCAGCCTACCGGTGATATTGATTTTCATTTAACCGATCTTGAAGTTTTCAGGGTAGGCGATATCCGCTTGTTGGGCTCATTCGTAATTAAGGATACACGCACCGATTGTTATGTTTTGTTTATTGAAAGGAGTTTTCGCCATTTACCACAAAACGGAGGCGGCGAATACCGGTCATACCAGTATGAAACCTGGGCGCTTGCCTATTTAAAGCACGATTTCGGCCGGGTGCTCATCAGGAAGGAAACGTTGGCTGATAAAATTATCGAGCTGGTACACCCTGTTGAAATAGATTTCCCTGAAGACAAGGCATTTAGCGATACATTTTACGTTGTAGCTAACGACCACCTCAAAGTAGTGGCAAACATGAACCGCGATTTCCGCAACTCGGTTATGGATGTACGGCATGATGATTTTATAATTGAAATTTCAGATCATACCCTCATTATTGGCGACCGCAAGCCTGTTTTCCCCGGCAGGGCGTTACATATGGCTGAATTTGTAGCAAGATTGTGCACAACTTGCTGAAGTTATAAACTTCATTTTATCGGTAGGCTTCAGTTGCAAACTGAAGCAAGTGTGTGGGATTAAAAAACCGGTTTCAGTCTCCGACTGAAACCCTTGATGAAGGCAGTTTGCAACTGCCGATTATAAAGCTACAGTACTTCTCTCTACCCGGTGAATATTGGTATTCACGTAATCATTCTCAATCAATCCATCGCGCATACGCACAATGCGGTGGGCATGCATGGCGATGTCTTCTTCGTGGGTAACCAGTATAATGGTGTTGCCTTTATCGTGGATGTCCTCAATCAGTCCCATAATCTCAATGGATGTTTTGGTGTCGAGGTTACCTGTGGGCTCATCAGCCAATATGATAGACGGATTATTGATGAGTGCGCGCGCCACGGCAACACGCTGACGCTGCCCACCCGAAAGTTCGTTTGGCCGGTGATCGATACGATTACCTAAACCTACGTTTTCCAGCGCTTTGCGCGACCGTAATTGTCTTTCTTCTTTATTAATGCCCGAATAAATCAGCGGCAGGGCCACGTTGTCCAGCGCGCTGTTACGTGGAAGTAGGTTAAAAGTTTGAAAAACGAAGCCTATTTCGGAGTTGCGCACTTCGGCCAGTTGATTTTCAGTCATCTGGCTTACATTAATGCCGTTGAGTATATAATCGCCTTTGGTTGGCGTATCCAAGCAGCCCAGGATATTCATCAAAGTCGATTTTCCCGAGCCCGACGGCCCCATCAAAGCCACAAATTCACCCTTGTTTATCGTCAACGAAACCGATTTAATGGCGTGGATCACTTCCGTGCCGATAACATATTTCCGTCCGATATCCTTGATAGTAATGAGTGGCTCCATGCGTTTTTGTTTGATTTGACTGCGGAACGGGGTGGTTTGTTACAGGAGAATATCAAAATAATGTCATTGAGGAGCGAAACGGGTAGTGCATGAGGGCGACGAAGCAACCTCGTCGTTTTGTATGGCGACGAGGTTGCTTCGCTGCTCATCCCACCCTACAGCCCGCTCAATGACATTTATATATAAATAACTTATTTCTCTATCACCTTCGCAACCAAAAAATACTCATCCGTATGTTTTGGCGCGTTTTTCAATCCTTCGTCAGTGGTAATATCCTGTTTAATAACATCTTCTCGGTAAACATTTACCTCATCAGTCATATAAACCAGCGGCTCAATGCCTGTTGTATCTATCTCGTTTAGCTTGGCCATAAAATCCAGTATCTCGCTCATATCCTTTATCAGTACTTCCTTTTCAGCTTCATCAAGCTCAAGCTTTGCCAAATTGGCTACCTTTTCAACTGTTTCCTTATCAATTACCATTATTAAATTTTTTACTGATAATAGCATGCACCCTGTCGCGCAAGGCATCGGCGTCATCCACCGTCATGCCCGTGGTTTCAATGGGTTCATGCACAAATATATGACAAATTCCCGGCCTGCTGCCTTTCTGAAGGCCTTCGTCCCAATAAACTTTCCAGGTATCCAGCGATGTTACCGGGATAATCGGTACCTGCTGTTCAATAGCCAGCCTGAACGGCCCGTTTTTAAACTCGATAACTTTTGGCGGGTAATGCCCTGCAATAGTCCCCTCTGGATAAATTACAATGGTTGCGCCATGTTTAAGCCTTTCTCCTGTTTTCTTAAATGCCCTGAATGACGAGATATTGCTGAGCCTGTTCACCGGGATATCAACCGTACGGAAAAACAAGCCGGTTACAAAGCCTTGCAAGAGTTCTTCTTTACCTAAAAACGAATAATCGTTTTTAGTAAGGATGCTGGCCGAAGTAATGTCGAGGTTTGAAGTATGATTTGGGCAAATGATATACGTGCGTGACCAATCAATAGGTTTTTCGTACTCAAACCGGTAAATGATACCCGAAAATAACGAGCTTAAAAAGCCCCACCAGGTGCGCATCCTGTTCATGTAGATATAACGCTCCGGCTTACGCGAAAAATAGTACAGGAACGGCCAGAAAACAATGTATATCCAGCCTACATTAAACCGGTAAAAGTAGGCATGGATTTTTTTAAGGAAGGTGACCATCGACACCAAAAATAGATAAAATTTGTGAGTGGTGTTTGGAATTTGTGATTGGTGAGCAGTGATTAGTAAGCGGCGGGTTGTACAGGGAAATCGCTGTTAATACCCCAAAGCCTTTAAAATCCCAAAAACCGTTTCTCTGTCGAATAATACCAACGGTCACTGATCACCAATCACTAATCACCATTTATCTGCACCGGAATATAAAAAATACTTACTTTCGCGGCATGGAAACTGTTGTTAGCGGTATCCGGAGTACCGGGAACCTGCACTTAGGAAATTATTACGGCGCAATACAGAATTTTATAAAAATGCAGTACGAGTATAACTGCTATTTTTTTATTGCCGACCTGCATTCATTAACCACCCACCCTACCCCTGCAAACCTGCACAGCAATGTAAAACAGGTTTTGGTGGAGTACCTGGCTGCCGGCCTCGACCCGGAAAAAGCTACCATATACGTACAATCACATGTGCCGGAGGTTGCGGAATTATACCTGTACCTCAACATGAATGCTTATTTAGGCGAGCTGGAACGCGCCACATCCTTTAAAGATAAGGTACGCGCGCAGCCGGATAATGTGAATGCCGGTTTATTAACTTATCCGGTGCTGATGGCCGCAGATATCATCATCCATAAAGCAACAAAGGTACCTGTTGGCAAAGACCAGGAACAGCATTTGGAGATGGCCCGCACATTTGCCAACCGTTTTAACCGTTTATATAACAACGATTATTTTCCTGAACCTTACGCATTCAGTTTCAGCCAGAATTTGGTGAAGATACCGGGGCTCGACGGAAAAGGCAAAATGGGTAAATCGGAAGGCGAAGGTAACGCTGTTTTCCTATCGGACCCGCCCGAAGTTATCCGCAAAAAAGTAATGCGCGCCGTTACCGACAGCGGCCCGACTGCCGAAAACCAGGAGAAACCTGTTGAAATACAAAACCTGTTCGACCTGATGTCCGTAGTTTCAACGCCTGGTACTTACGAGCACTTTGATAACCTGTACAACAGCATGCAAATACGCTATGGCGACTTGAAAAAACAGCTTGCCGAAGATATGATCATTGCCACCGCGCCTATTCGTGAAAGAATAAACGATATAGCCAATGATGCCGTTTATTTACGGCAGGTTGCCCGCCACGGCGCCATCAAAGCCCGCGAAAGCGC